>Ga0209976_10000157_pt1 | contig 48093 bp, 72 predicted proteins | sample SumtaG_FD_182806 | JGI IMG/M metagenome (GOLD analysis project Ga0209976, IMG submission 182806) | Deep subsurface microbial communities from Indian Ocean to uncover new lineages of life (NeLLi) - Sumatra_00157 metaG (SPAdes) (version 2) | ecosystem: Environmental > Aquatic > Marine > Oceanic >... | reverse complement strand
ATTCCTTTCTCGCTCGCTCACTTCTGAACGAACATCTACTTGCTTCACACCTTTTTTCTCTTGTTTTTTAACCGGTTTAGGTTTCTCGATTTTTTTAATCTCTTTTGCCATTATTTTCCTTTTTTTTATAAACTGCTTAAAAAATCTTTATTTGTGTATTTCTAATTTCTTGATACACCTTTTTTCGCAAACCTTTATTGCTTGGCTTGTTCCAATGTGCCTCTAAAACTTCTGTTATAATTTTCTTTTCATAATTATAAATTATCAATCCATATCCGTTCTTTAATAAATTTTCTTTGAAATGTTTAGGCGTAATAGCAAAATCAGGTATAAAGGCGAAAGAATAATCACAATAAACAGCGTGGTCGTTCATTTGTTTTATTAGACAGATAAAATCAACTCCCTTTGCTTCAATGTTTATTAGCTTGCTGCCATCTTTTATAACGATAAAGTCTGCAATTCTACCAACTTCTTTAACCCTTAATTCATCAACAAATAATAATTCTCTTGTTTTTAACCATTCACACATTTTAACTTGCATTTCCAACTCACAAGTATCAGTATTGGTTGCTCTTCCAAATTTCACTTTTTAATTTTCCTCATTAAATATCCATTGTGCTAAAATTTTAAGTGCTTCTTTATATAAATTGATATAATACTTCCTTTCAAATGTTTCTCTACCAATTTGGTGCAATTCCTGGTGGTGCTTTCTACATAGCGGAATTGTCGTGAAATCTTCCCACTTTGGTAATGCGCGCTTCCTACCCATTCCTACGGTCTTTAAATGGTGCGGATCTACGCCACCCCGCCCGGATATCAGGCAGGGTAGCGTTCTCACATGATCTTTATATTCCAATTTTATTCCGGAGGATCAGTTAGTTCCGTTTCCTCTTTTACCTCCGATTTATTGCTCTCTGGTATTTCAGTCGTTGAGTCGCTAGACCTATCAGGGGCAGGACCTAAATCCTCGCTTTGTTCAGTTTCTTTTAAATCAATTTCAATTTGCAACCGTTCGCCTTTCACATAATTTTTAGCATGATCAATTACGGATTTTAGTGATATAATACACGTATCCGTAAGGTGTACCATTTTATTAAAATCACCATCGATATTAATTGACTTATTCGGTGTATTTAATACTAGCGGACTATTCGAATATGCAAGCTGCTTCGTTCCGGTAATAATTGCGCTAGACAGTTCGCCGTCGGCATATTTTAACGTCAATCCGGAAATTGTCACATCCTCGCACATTATAGGAATTTCATCCGGTTTATCGCATAATTCGCATAGTTCAATTAAAAAGAAATCCAAAGATTGAAACGATTTTTTGAACTCCGTTACCGGCTGTTCCGGTGAATCGATACTGTATTTATTGAGCAATTCTTTATCCTCGACAATGACAATTTTGTCGTACTCAACAAATACTCGGTCTTGTTTAATTTTTATTTTTGTTACGTGCATTATTTTTTCATTTCCCTCCGGACAGTACGAATAAATAGTACATCCTTACGCTTTTCAATATCCGGTAAATCCTTGAATGGAACTAGGTTAGGATGTGTTTTGAGTTCCAGATCCTTGTTAAGTGCATACTTCCAACCTTCTTTTTCTTTGTAGTCACACCATATTTGATGTATTTGCGTCGGTGTTACCTTTGGATCGGAGATAACTTCCGCCACGCCGGCGACAATACTCTCTTGAATATTTTCCGGCAAATCATCCCACTTAGGCGGTGCTTCTAGTTTCTCGTTGATACAGTAATTACGATTTACCTGATTGCAAATCTTAGCAATTTCTAGGTTTATTTTCATCTGTTTCCTCTCTTTTTTGGTTAATAGAATTTTCATACATTAGACTACCTAACGTAGATGTATCTGTTTCAATTTTGTCAAATTCATCACAACGTAAAACAAGGTGGTCGTGCAATCCTTGTAAATCAAAATCATCATCATTACAGAACGGGCAAAGTATCATTTGATTTCGTCCTTAATTCCTAAAAATTCATTGGTGGTTTTGACTATGTATTCAGTTAAATAATTGTGCGGTTCGTCGTCAAAGTGGGCGCATCCGATTTGATCAAATATAAAATCCGCAATATGCTCGGCTTCGTGTGCAATAGTACTATGTGACATTTTATTAAACTTGTTTTTCCGATTAAGTACCAAATAAACACAGAGCCAGTTTTCGCCTTTCTCGATTCGAATATGATCAATAGCGTGAGCGTACAATTCTCTACGACTAAATTTTAATTTCATATTCCTAAAATATCTTTCCATTTCTTCCGCATCGGAAGATTCAATCAGAGTAAAGCGGTAATTATATATAGGTATCTTTAGTTTTTTGATTCTCATATTTTATGACCGGTCCAGTGGCATTTCTTGAATTTTATTTTAGATCCACATGGACACGGATCATTGCGGCCTACTCTTGGTGGATTTCGCTTTAACTGCTGCAATGTTGGCGGTGTTTTCATTTTCATTAACTTTTTTTCTTGCTCGGCGAGTAGCATTTCTTCGGCCAGTTTTTTAGGATCCGGTTTAAATTTTTGAATGTAATCGGACAGTTCCATTGTATGCGCTGCGCCATCGCGTGCTTTATTAAAAAATTCCATTTCTTCCGATGTATAGATTCTTCCGGTATCTGTATTCATTCTCGATCCTCTTGATATTGGTATGCGGCGGCTTTTCCGCGCATAATTAAGTAACAATGATATAAGTCAGTTATAATTGTAAAGATAGTTCTGTATTGGAGTGGCTTTGCGAATACCCACTCTTTGTTTATTTGTCCAACAGTTTTGACGCTTCCCGGGCAACTATCATACAATTCATCTATGAGTATTGGTTTTTTCATTTGAGTTCCTTTCTTAATTTTCGTAAATATGTACCTAGTTCCTTTGTGGCTTGCAGCATAGCGCCGGCTCTCACGCATATACAAGGATATCCGTGTTTAATTCGCAGTTTATCACAAGTACAGTCAATTTTCATCGCATCCTTGAGAGTGTTTAATAATTCGTGGATTTTATGGCCAATAGCGGCGTTTTGTTCATTATCCGGCTGTGTATCTATATATCCATATCTCGCGTTAGTCCACGCATCCATCATAAAGTTTTTTATTCGCTTAATAGTTGGTGCATCAAGGCCATCGATATTTAATTTCTGCGCTCTATAGTACGCATCAAAACTTTTATGTCGTTTCATTTCAAATCCTCATATTCTTTGATTTCCTCGTCATTGACATAGTGTTTCCACTCCTCGCCAACAACGTATATGTGGCGAAAAACATATTTAACATATAAGGTGCATCTAGTATTTAAACTATTATCCTCCGCAACAATCCTTTTTAGAGGGAACATCCACAAAAACAACCGGTGTCTGCGCTTTATATAGTGAAAGGTGCTTTTAGCATATACTAAATTTTCATCCTTTTGCATTGGCTTACACAGTCTACGATTTGGCCTTTTTGTATTTCATTTATTTCTTCGCCTTCTAATTTTATTCTCACGAAACGATTGAAGTCCATAACTAGATAAAGTCATAGCACCAAAATAACAGGTACCTTTATATCCCCTCAATATCGACTTCGATTTTTCCTGTGCGTGTTCTAAACTCTTTGCTTTAATTAATCTCTCTCTAACAACTTCAAGATCCTCATTCAAAAGATATGTGATATACTTAGGCATTTCTTTGGCTCCCCCATGTGTTAAAAATGACTTTGTCGTCAATCTGATTGGTGCTGTTAAAGTTATCCTTTAAGTCGCGTTTCATCGCCATTCCTCCGGCCTAATCCACCAATAGTACTCAAAAAATAGCCAAGACAGTAGTATTGTCACAGAAAGTATCACCAACAGTCTGCTTAGTTTCATTTGTTACCTCTTTTTTAGTGCTATCAAAAATTGTGGCGGCGTTATAGTGTCACCATACAGCTTCCACATACCATTTTTTCTTCTAAACATTTTGAATAGTTCGTGATCTCTTTCATGGACACAACCATATATCTCATACCACTCTTTCGCCGCTACTTTTGTTTCAAATATTCCAGACCACAGTCGAAATTCAACAGCACTCGTTTTTGGATTTAATGTTAATACATCATATCTATATTGCATATTATTTGTCCTGCGATTTACGTATGTCTGACATCTTTCTTAAAGCTGCCTTCGTGGTGTTGATTGTTATTCTGTCTAAATTTTTATTAAGTTTAATTGGTACAAGACCCTCTGCGGCGCTTAATATCCCGGCTTCGAAGATTTTTAATTGTGAATCAATCTTGGCAATTTCATCTTCATATACTTTCTTTAATTCATCCATCTGTGCGTATTTGCCACATAGGTTATGATACTTGGATTCTACTGCTTTGATAAGGACCTCTATTTGGACTGCATTTAAGTCTTTGTATGTCGATTCTTTCATACTTTTACCCTTACATTTTTCAGGTCCATTACTTTTTTAAATCGGTCTTTATTTTCGGCTTCTGCCTTCTGTAAATCACCGATCATGGTTGCTTGTGTAAATAAAGAAGTGTCGTATTCCTTCTGTCGACGCTCAATTGTTGCAATTCGCTCCGCGTAAGGCGATTCAAAAGTTCTAACGTCTAAATCTTCTAATTTGGCAATCCGCTTAAAAGCACTACCTAGAGCCTGTTTATGCTTATCTATTACCTTGTTATATTCCTTCTTGAAATCAGCATTGTCTTTGTCAATCCAGTCATGGTATTTATCCATGTCACGATCAAAATTCCCTGCCAAAGCCTCAATAATTACTACCCTTTTTTCTAATTTGCCAAATCTTTCAATATGACGCTTCTCTAGTCCAAGTATCTTGTTTTCTGTGGATTTCCAACACTCGTCAAAGTGTCTGTGGTGTACAAAATATCTGCGCAGTCCGCGATCTATAAACTTATACAACCGCTTAATTCCCTCGTATAAAGCTATCGATGCGAATATTGTGATTATTACTATATAGATTATATTCATTCTTTCCCCTTTCTTCAAATGATTGTAATTCCTTCTATAAGAACAAATGAAACTATAACAAAGAGTTACAATAAGTCAAGTGGATTTTTTAGCACTCACAGGATTTTTTACTTACCTTTTAAACAGAATCTCTACATAAGTAATTATTTATACACAACTTCTTACTTACTAAAGACGTTTTTAACTCCAAAAGTTGTGGATGTAATAGCTATATATAATACGAGGGGGCGCACCCGCTTGGCATGGGTGGGTCTACCGGTTAATTTATGTTGATTTGTGTGTCATTATGGCTGTGTTTAGCTGTAATGGAATTCATGTTACGAGGTAGGCATTTAGTAAGTTATTGTTATTGTATGTAGTTAGATGGAATTCATGTAGTCTGCTTTATATCAAAAAACAAGACTATACTAAATGGATCAACACTCCAATAACCGTGCTTCCACGCCTGTGAAATGTCATTGTGTTAAGTTAATACTAGTGGCTCTATTATACATAATATATATTATACGACATTTATTCACCCTCGACAAAAGGTCTCTATTATACATAACGTCTATTTATAGGCTGTGTTAATCACACGTGTGGACTGCGTGTATATTGATAGGAATACAATCCCACCATCAAAATCCACTCTTATTTAGTACCTACATCTAAGTTAATAGTAATAGCTAAGAGACTGGTGCGCATTGCAAAACCCACATCATATAATCATTAAAACATAATCCACTATAATCTTGTTTTATATAAATAATTAAAATAAACCTTGCTTTTAACACTTACCTGTTTGTACCTTGTTTACCGATTATGATAATAAAATGATTATTTCAATAATAAACTAAAAAGGAAAATCCATGAATCAATCAATAGAATTAATCCTCCTCATAGATACTCTTAACATAATATTCAATGTAGTTATTGTTCTGTTAGTTGTTGTATTAATATTTAAGAGGTTTAAATGAATAATAAACTTAACAATCAATTAGCGCAAGTTTGTAATAATCTGTACTGTTTGCTTCGTCAAGCAAATCAATACTATGCAAACCTTTCTGCTTATACACCAACGATGTACGCTGTTTGTCGTGAATTAGAAGCTGAATACAATACATTGTTTAAGCTGGTCTATGGTAATGAATAAATTAAAAACATATTTTCCGCATACTGTTGGTGCTTTGCTGTTAGTCCTAGCGTTAAGTAGTAGTAATAGATTAACTAGTACACATTCAAGAGATCAATGCAGAGTAGGTAATTATGCGGATTTTGCGATTAGGTTACAAACTGCTACGGCGTTGGATCATTAATGAAGCGTGTAATTTATTTATTAATGCTGATACTTGCGCTTGCTATCTCATACGTGGCGCATCGTATAATCCACGACATAACATATTTAATTAATTAACATAAGGAAAAATCCATGACTAAAACACAATTCCGCAAACGATCTAAACAATTAAAAAGGTCTGTTGCTCAATTAATTGATGATAGAATTGAGAAAGCACTCCTTTCCGGCTGTCTTGATCTTGACGCTTACGAAGATAATTTTCTATTACCTAAAGCATTTATGTCAGCAGTTGGTAAAGAAATAGAGTTTCAGTTTAGCCCTTTATCAAAAGAAATGCGCACTGTTGCTCATAACATTAGCCATTTCTTATAATTAAAATGCGCCGGTTAATAATCATAGTAATCTTAATAATCCTGTTCAGCTACATGATAGTTAAGTCCGGCGCGTTCACTTATCAGGACAAGACTAACGATTACATTGAACAAATATTAAACGAGAGGTAAAATCATGAAACAAGTAAATATTGATAAATGCGAAATTGAAATTATCGAGTGTGATTGTGGCTACCACTTAGGCGTTGATATGACATTTATAGCACAAGTTGGACATTTTATAACAGATTGCCCAAGCTGTAAAACAATGATAGATACATTAGTTCTTGAACCTGATTATAAAAAGGGGAAGTAATATGCACAATAAAACTCACGAAATAATGAACACCATAAAAGGTACTGTTAATTCACTAAGCAAGAAACAGTTAGCCGGTATTCAGAAATCTATAAATAATAAACTTGAAGATGGATACTTTAAGATAACAAGCGTACACCGTGACGATTTAACCGAAAAAGGTTTTGACGTATCTAAGGTAGACGATGGAACGATGGAATCGCTTGCCGGTAAGTTGGCAAATGATTACTGCGAACAGCTATTCTGGCTAAGTTTGGAAATAATTGCAGAAGAATATTTTGAAATCCCAAAACTAAAGGCGTAATTATGAAATATCACATTGAAGTAGCAGAGGTTTACGGCAATGACAACACTTTCCGCCCGGAGCAAGAGATAACCGAAGGGAAGTCTTTTAGTAAGGTAGAGGCACAGCGCAAACGTGACCTAATGCAGAAATATACTAATTCACAAACCTATAAAATAAAAAGGGATAAACAACATGAATAAACCAAATTGCTACAAATGTAAATATAGAGGCACAATACCTGGCGATGCACACTCAAAATGTAATCACCCACAACCTAAAGACATTGGAGTTAAAGGACACCCGGGCGGCATTTCCGGTGGATGGTTTATGTTTCCACATAACTTTGATCCCACATGGCTGTTAGAGTGTGACGGATTTACAACCAAAGAGAATTAAATGAGAATTGACGAAGTACCGGAAGGAGTTAAAATTGTCTGCAATGGCGCGACCGCCGAAGTATTAAGCAAAGGCACGATGGGAACGAGAGTAAATGTCCTAACAGTTCCGGACGTTGGATCCGGCTTTCCGCTTGGTAAGCAAATATGGTCTAACGGATCAGTTGTAGAATTAGCACCAGACAAGCCAGGTATAGGCAAATCCGGTGTTTCTTCCGCAAAAGCTATCAAAGTACCACTAGCCCTTTTTTAAGGAAATATCGCATGAAAATACTATACGTTTTTGATTCACAAGATCATGAAGTTTTTAAAATGTCAGACTTACCGCCAAGTTTTGAAATACTCCGGGAAGGTAAAGGCAAAAAGCCGATCGTATTTAAACCGGCAGCAACACGGATGCAAGACCTTCAAGCCCGGCTCGATGAAGCGGAGAAACTATTGAAAGAAATACGCACCTATGCCGGATGGGATATAGTTAAAGATTCTATTCCTAACCCTGTGACACTTCGATTCATTGACGAATATTTCGATAGACAATAATGAAAGTACAGTGGATACACATAGTCTTAATAATCGGAATCGTGCTTATCTTTGTACTTGAAAAATATTATAATAAACCTAAAAACAGGAAATCAAAATGGATCAGATAAAATTAATGCTTGCAGGAATATTCTTAATAAACGCAATGACTTATATAAAAATAGCAACCAAAGACAGCCTTCCGCTTCTTAATAAGGTGATTGCGATTATTGGTTGTATTCTTTGTCTCCTTGCGCTTGTAGAATAGTAATGGATACACTAATACTAATAATGCACGGGATCGAAACAAAAGTACAGAAATCGCAAATTGTCGATATTGAAAACGGAAAGGCTTTGACCTCTACCGGGCGATGGTATAAGATAGTTTGCGACTGTTTAGAAATTAACGATTACGAAACCGTGCCGGATAGCGAAGCGCCGGGCGGCAACGGTTATATAGTTTGTGAAATTTGTAATAAGATCCACTATTTAAAAGATTTAAGACCGTAACGGTCAAACGTGGGTAGTACCGGTTCCTGGTGTAATGAGCCATCCTTCCGGTGCTACTCACGGAATTAAAAGGAAATAATATGATAGTATATAAAATAACAAACCGAATTAATGGAAAGGTATTTATTGGACATACAATATATTCATTACAAGTGCGCAAAAAACTACAAATAAGCGAAGCAACGAGAGATACAAGCGGGTTTTTATATGATGCGATTAACAGATATGGATCAAATAATTTTAGTTGGTTTATATTAGAATATTGTAATAAAAGGTCCGAATCTTTTATGTATAGAGAATTTTACATAAAAAAATATAATTCTATGAACAGAAAATATGGATATAATTGTCAAAGCGGAGGGCTGTATTTTTCGCTTGCAGAGGAAAGCAAAGAAAAATCAAAAGAATCTCATCTTAATTTACCGGAACACATTAAAAATAAAATAAAGGAGGCGGCGCGCAAATCTGCTACCGGTAGAGTAGATACACCGGAAACGCGCCAAAAAAGGATTGACTCTCACACAGGTAAAAGAGGTTTTCATCACACCGACACAACGAAACGTAAAATAGGCGATGCACATAGAGGCATACCACTTTCAGAAGAACACAAAAAGAAAATAGGTATTGCTAATAGTGGAGTTAATAATGCGAATTATGGCAAGCATCCATCTATTGAAACCATTAATAAGATTATAAAGTCGAAAACAGGAACAAAGGCAACCATACAAGCAAAAAAAAATATGAGTATCGCCAAAGCGGGTAAAAATCATCCAATGTTTGGTAAACGCGCATCAGATAAAGCAAGAAAAAATATGAGTATCGCACAAAAGAAAAGATATAGCGATCCCGAACAGAGAGAAAAAACAAGTATCGCGGCAAAAAATAGAAAAAAGGATAAGAAATGACCAGTACAAAAAATAAGTTAAGGGAAGATACTTTAGCACTTAGTAAATTGGAATACCAAGAGGAAGTCCGGGAAATGTTACGGCGCTTAGACGTACCGGAAGAAGAAATACTCACGATAGAGAAGGATGAAAATATTCCTATATTGATGAAAGCCAAAGAATTAGTTGAAAAACTCGGCACTACCGAATTATTTGAAAAAAACGAAAATCATACATATAAAGTATATGCTAAAATAACGGCGATTTCGCTTATGTCTGCCTCTGTTGGAATGATGGCCGATCTCGGTGTCGGAATGAGCGCAACGCCATACTACGCGGGAGTGGCCAGGTGGCTCGGAGTATCGAAAAGCACTTTGCGCCAGTGGTGGGCGAATCGAAACCTTATCATGCGTGAAAAAATTTCGCTCGGATCTGCTGCGGCTCAACGTATGATATTAAAACAACTTGAAATTGCCGAGTTTTATGCCGATGGCTTGAAAATAACCAAAAAACAAAGAGATAAATTGGCGGAAACGCCGCAAGGTGTTATTGCTATGCAGAAAATCGCACAGGGAGCGCTATTCCAAGCTAAATTTCTAGCCGACCAAAGCGGAGTAATCACGGAGGAAGATCAGATAAAATCAGTTCAAGAAGGTACCGGAAGTAAGCACGGCGTAACGGTTATGTTCCCGGTAGAAACAAAAGCACCGGTGAAAAAATATAAAAAAGAACAGGGGAAATTAGAGGATGGCCACGACATTACCGATCGAGGATAGAGAAAAAGTTAAAGAAATGCTCCGGTATCTTCGTGGTAAAAATCCGCGCGATGCTCTATTGTTCCAAACCGGTGTAAATACAATTCTTAGAATCGGCGACTTGCTAAGACTTACCGTGCGTCATGTCATGTATCCTGGTACTAATTATAAAATTAAGAAATACATCGATATTCGAGAACAAAAAACCGGCAAATACAACCGGATCATAATAACATCAACATTAGCACCGGTCTTGAGAGCATATATCACTCGGTATATCGGCAATAAACCTGATCATTATTTATTTTATCGTATAAGAAATAATAAAGATGTGAATGTTCCAATTACTAGAGATTGGAGCAGCAAAATCCTTTGCAGAGCTGCAAAAGAGTGTGGTATTGAAAATTTCAACACTCAATCGATGCGCAAAACTCACGCCTTGCATGTCTACGAAGCAACAGGCAAAGACGGATCGTTGGTACAGGCTATGCTAAATCATTCAAGTCCGGCAGTGACGTTACGGTATATCGGACGAACTCAAAAAATGATGGATGCAGCTAAAGAAATTATTAGCTTTTAAACCTCATTGCCCCATACGTCCCAGTTGTCAGGTTTTTGTCTTGCAAAAAGTTCTATCCTCTCTTGTTGAGGCATGTTGGCGGTTGCTCTTTCAATTAATTCTCTAAACTCTTGCGGTTTTTCGCTATGCCTTAGTGCTTTGCATTGAATAAAGTTTGATTCTTGCAATCGAAATGCTTTTACTTTTCCCTTTACGCCGAATAATAAATGCTCACATTGTCCACGAAACCAATATCCCATGCCTAACGACATAATTTTTCGCCATGTTATCATTGTTTTATATTGAAATCCCCACGCTAACATAACTTTAAAAGCATCAGGCAGCAAAGGAACCGTTCCCCACAAAAACAAGACACTATCTTTTGCAGATATTTCATTTACTGGCAAATCGCATATATCTTTAGTTGGCATAGTGTCATATTTTGCCGAAGATCCGCTGCTCATACTACCACCGGTATTCTTATTTTTATAACTCCACGCAGGATCAGCGTAAATAATGTTATATTGTTTATCTGGAAATGGTCTTATCATTTATATTCTATTCGTATAACAACACGCGGTTTTCTATCATACAGTTTTTGCACGATTACACTACATACCTGGCTATCGTCTTTCCAATAAATACCACGTCCGCCTAAACTATCCATAATGAATTTAAGTAAGTTGTCAAGATCAGGCCGTTTAGTGTGCCGGTTAGGTGCGCTATCTTTCAATCTGCCGGCGTTCTTGCCGGTGCCATAGTGACTGTTTGGTCTAGGCATACAAAACCATACAGTTAGTTTAATTTCACTTAAAATTGGAGATTTAGGCGCGTATTTCTGTACTGTTAATAGAAAATTGGTTTTTTCTACTTCGGATGGATCGTAGGTCCGGACAAACTTGCCGGCCTTTGTGTGGCGGTGTCGTTTTTGGTGTTGAGGATTGCCTAGTACCGTAAATTCTATTTTCAAAATTCACCACCTATCTATCGTGCCACTATTCACTATCTGCAAACTGGTCCCTCTCTTGATCGCCATCGCACGATTTACAAAATTCTTCACCTTCCTCAATTTCTTCCTCACAATCTTCACATAAATAAATAAATCCGGTATGCTCTTTACAGTCTGAACAAATATCGCTATGTATGATTGACGCAGCGCAACATTGACTAACTATCATGTTTATTCGCCGTCAAATATATAATAAAAAACAACCACTAGCGCAATGTACGCGATAACGTCAATGACTACGGTCTTTGTTGTTAAGTGGTGCATTGCTGCGTCCACTGTTGATAATATTGTCGCGCAAAAGTTCACGAATAGTACTGACACAGTTACAATCGCCATAACAAGTGATTTCGCATTTTCAGTTTGTAATAGTTTCATTGTTTCTCCTGTTTTATTAATAAAATATTTTGATAAAGCCAGGCGGCAATATGATTTAAAGGTTACTGGTTACTGATAACCTATTAAATTCCCCGAGATATTCCCGCCCGGTAAAGTTTTAACTCACACTGCCTGCAATTTTGTTTTTTACCAAGCCAACGTTTCAAAGAAGCCTGTCTAAGTTTTTCTTTAGTTTTTTCAGAAGGGTGTTTACCGTAGTTATGATTGTCTTTGCCCATCTGCCTTTTTCTTATTGCTTCGCCCCTTTTTCTTTTAGCTTCATCGGACATATTTAAATGGGCTTTTCGCATTCTTCCTCTAGTTTCTTTAGAAACCTCAACCCCATATCTTGGATTGTTTTTACCGCCTGTAGCCTCTTTCATTTTCTCTTTTGTTTCTTCAGACGCTCTATAATTAAGACCACCTGATTGTGAATTATATCCATTATTAAAAGAATCATAATAGGCAATATAATACTGCTCTCTCTCGTTCAAACTATCAATATCCGCACATATTTGAATAACTTCCCATTTGAAACCATCAACACCATATTTAAGCAGAGCATTGTGAAAATGATAATTCGACCCACCTTTGGCATCCCACAAATGTTGTGTTTTTCTATATTTTAAAGTACCAATAGTTTGTCCAATGTAAATTTTACCATTCTCTCGATTTGTTGCCTTGTATATTATCATAACACTTATTCTTAATGTTTATATTTTGCGGAAGTAAAACAGGCTATACTCTACCTAAGTTGTCGAACTATGATCTGACATTAGATTCTCTCTATTCATTATTCTTACTCTTTCTAACTTATATTTCGCTTCACTTCCGCAAATTTCCCCCGCTCTCATATTCTTCAATTTGTTTTTTTAAATATCTAATTACCTTTGCAGTGGCATAGTCATTAACCCACTTAATATCGTCAATAAATGTTAATATAACTTCTTCATTTCGATTTAAGTCATATAATATTCCATCAGCAGGCTGGTCTATTAAATTTTCTATTTTTAATATACTTGCTCCTTCGTGTGTTAATATAACCACATTCCCTTTCTCATATTCCGCAACTACTTTATCTCTATATTTAACAAACTTTGTTTTCATATCAGTAAGGAAGGCCTTGATCTTGCTCGGCTACTTGCTGCTTATCAAATTCCTCTAACAGATTAAGACATTCATTTTCGCTAACATCCGATAATTGTTCTAGTCCATCAGCTTTCCACGCCTTAACCATGTTATCCAATGTTTGTATAACCGGCAATCTATCTTCGGTCGCTAATAGTTTTGCACATTCTGTAATTAAGTCCTCATGGTAGTTTTTATATTTTGATTCGCTAGTTTGTGGCTCATTCTTAATTTGTTGTTTTAGCTTATCTAAATTAATTGTTAATTGCTTCGTATCGGTCCGGTCGTCCAAGTTGTCTAGCCATTTCCTTGACGTAATGTACATATCTGCCGCTAATTTTATTTTATTTTCCTCTATCCATTTATCAAATTCATTCCACTTTTTCTGTACGAAGATGTTTTTAAATTCCTTTTTCGGCTTTTCTTCAACTTTGATCTCTTTTGATGAATCTAGTTTTTTTTCTTCAATCTGCTTAACCGGTGCTGTGATTTGTTTTATGTTATGCGCCATGAGTTCTTCAAGATCCATCGCACAATCAACGCTAACTACCGGGAATACGTGCGGATTGCCGGCTACTGCTGATTTCTGCATTTCAACTCTCATGTAAAATGGTATTCCGGCCAAATGTCCGGTATTTTCTTTTACCATCAACATCGCTGATCTCACGCTAGACATAGAATAAACCGACTTAGATGAAAATTGCCAAATACCGGTTACGCCTATCCCTAAAACCATAAAAGACATCCTCATTGAAATAAAGCATTGTTGTTTTTGGCCTTCCGGCGGCTCGGCAAGATGGCAAGGACATCCATCCGGTTCCGCTACATCAACAAACCTACTAAAAGTTTCACCATTACCGGTGCATTTTATTCCGGATTGTCCGTACCATCGGTACATTTCATCAAGATTCAACTCAATGTCGTTATATGGAAATGCAATCTTTAAAATGTTAGGCGGCAGTTTTCTACCGGTTGGTTTATTGCTTTCGTCTAATTCTTTTCTGTGATATACTGCAATTACTTTTTCGGCATAATCGCTATTAATTATAAAGTGGTCCAGTCCTTTCGGATTATTTTTTTCGTCCTTCTCACCTATCTTAATTGTCCCTATTCTCGGTAATCGAATCATCCGGTTTTTTTGATTCATCAACATTTATAAACTCCTTGTCTAGTTTAATAATTTTTGGTAATTCTACTCTAGGTTTTGGCGGTGTCGGTGTGTTCGGATGCCTCCAATTCCACAATCCTACCGCGTGAGCCAGTGCATCATCTATATAACCGTACCGTAGCGCTTCGTATTTAGGTTGTCCTCTGCTAACTGACAATTTCAATACACTTATGGCCGGCCTTTTTCCATAGATCAATTCGTACAATCTACCATAGGCCGTTAGTTGTAATTCGTGAACATCATAGTTGCCGCCGGTTTTAATATCGATTAAAAATAATTGATCTCTAATCGTGCAAACTATATCAGCAGTTCCCGCGACTGGATAGTCCGGGTGCCACATCGATATTTCACTGGCAATAAATTTCGGCTTTACTTTATGGACCCAATTTCGAAACGCCATAACCATCAAAACTTCATCACGCGGCATCCCTTCGGTGTAAACCTCCATTCCGGCTTGTAATGCTTCCGAGTTTACATGAGTTCGCGTTCCTCTATCAGCAGCTTCTTTTATATAATTTTGCACCATTCGATAACCACCAAAATCCGCTAACCATTGTTCGTAATATTTATCTTTAGCAACAATACCAATTACATTCGTAGCAGACGGCTTCATTATACCTTCATGCTCGTAAAATCTACCTAGAGCCGTATTATGGCGATTCGCTATGATAGGTTCAATCATGGTCGGTTCCTTTCGTGCGGTGGTAGCGGGTCATGTCCTCGGTGGTTTAATTCTTTCATCCTTTCGTAAAACCGCCATTGACGATCAAGATAATCACTGCCAACCCACCGTCCATAAGTTGCTTTTTGTGACTGGAAATCCAAAGCTAGGACACAACGCGCTTTATATTTGCTAGTTCTTAAACACGGCCACATTGCCAATAAAAACGCTTCTGCCATTTTTGAAGCCGCCCTCCATCGCCAATAACCCTTACGCCTTCCCTGTGGTGGATGGTATTTTATAGAACCTCCCCACATTTTTTGAAATTCCAACGGAATAGACTGAACCGTATTTGCAAGATCAACAAGCAATGAACCCATATTTCTTTTTGTTGGTTTATTTATTCTAATACTTCCTTCACCTTCAAACATCCCCGCTTGATAATTCATATCTTCAATAACGCTCATTGTTTTTTCCTAAATGGTTTTGGATTTTTGCACGTAGACCAATGTGCTATATGACCGGCCGGCATACTAAATTCATCATCATCAACATACCTTACATCCCAATCCACCGGCATATTTTTACCTTTCTTTGTTTTCATCCAAATAATCGGCGCACTACAAGCCCGGCACTTCGATATATCAGGTAACATTAATTTTCGATTACTGTCGTTGGTGTATTGCGTTCTAAATATTCGTCTATCGCAGTTCGAATGATCGATACAATACTGTTCCCAGTCCGTGCTTTGATTTTTTCCAACCTTAACTCCACGCCTTTTGTAACGGGAACTAATATTTTTTTCATTTCATTTGGCATTGGTACCATCCTCAATTAAAAATCCACCTTCACCCGCACCGGAAACACGCTCAATCCAAACTTGATAGTCTTTCTCTACGGCTAATTCGTGGATCAGTTTAAGATTCTTTTCATCTAATAGAGATCCGTCCTCGATCCGTATAACACGTAATTTCGGATTCAAAGCCATGGCAATCGCTAACGATACCCTAATTTGCTCGGCCTTACTCGCCTGTTTAAGCGGAATATTGTTATAAACAACGCCGCCCTCACCGAAACTTAATCCCGGATACGGAAATTCTAAGGCAGCAATAGCATCTTTCTTCTGTTGATCGACCTCGTTGATTTTGTTGGTGTATTCATTGGCTTTGTCAGAATTAAGTACTATGTCCTTGCCGGATTCCGCCCATTTATCCCAATCGCCAACTTTCTGATTATGCTCGATGCCTTTTTCAATATCAGCTTTTAATTCATCGTATGGTTTGAGTTTTCCAAACTTTGGCCTCGCTTTTTCTAGCCACTCATTAATTTCGACTAGCTTGCCCTGCTTTCCGTCTAGTTTTTTATTAAGATCCTCTATTTCATCAACAAGCGTTTGCGCTCTAAAGGATTGTGTGTTGATATCTTGTCGCAACTTACTGGATGTTTCCATATCTTCTTGAATTTTCGATAAATCAATTTTTTCAAGTTTTTCCGGTTCGTCGCCTCTAGCTGCTGATAATGTTTTAACTGTTTGATTCGCGGTCGTTCTTTGATTGTATGCGTTTTCCCTAGCAGCATCTAGCGCGTCAATGTCAATTTCACCACCGGCTAATTTTAATAACATTTCCACCTGGTCCTTGCCCTTCATACCAATAAATTCGAGTGGATCGAAAGTCAATGCACCGATCAGTTGGTCTAGTAATTTTTGCGGACTTAAAAACTGTGCGCCTTCCGCACCTTCTACTTTTAATGTCGTTTTGGTTTTCCCGTCCTTTTCGACGAATGTGCGCGTTATAAGATACTTGTTTAGATCAAGCGTTATGATGGCTTTTTCCTCGCCTTCATGTACCGGTTTTGGAATTTCAGAAAAACGCGGATTAGATAAAGCCACCCAAATAGCATTTAGCACAGAAGTTTTGCCCTCGCCGTTGTGACCGGTGATATATATAACATTACCATCCGGCGTAATATTTACTACGCTAATTCTTAAAAAGTTTTCTATTGTTAATTGTTTGATGTGCATTGAATCTTCTTGCATTAGATTGCCCCTTTTTAAATTATTAATATATCGCTCGTATAACGAAAACATATTAAAACAATATATTTTTAATGTCAAGTAATATTATCTAAGTAAAAAAGCCCTGCCACACAGGGGAGATGCAGCAGGGCAACCATCCGGAACTTAAAAACCGGACAGCTATAACTTTATTCGTTTTATTCCGAATCTTTCTCTATAAGTATTAATACCAACTCCTGAAAGTGCCAACGGAGCAATTATTGGTAATAGTTTAGGCTCAGATTTAAAAGTATCAACAATATCTTGAAACGCGAAAGGCGTAATAGCCCTTCTAATTGTTCCTAGCGGTGTTGTTTCTTCACCTACTGAGGTTTTGCCTGTTATAAATTCAAAAGTCATTGTGACAGGCGGTGATTGTTTATATCTTTCAAACCTTTCTACGGCAGAACGGAAATCGCGATCACCCTCAAAATCAAATCCTCTCGTTTGTAGTGCTGTAAGCCCTGCCAACGCTAACACTCTCGTAGACTGTAAGTGCCCACCAAATATGTCAGTTCTTGTATCGCCTTGTTTTATTTTTAACCAATCAGGGCTTGTGGGGTCAGTTCCTACGTCCAGTCCCGCCATATCAGCCATAAACAATACAGTTCCTACTAAACCAAGATATGAGGCAATGCTTTTAGCCATTTCTTTTCTAACGCTTGGATGCTTTAAATTTGAAGGTCTTAATACTTCAAAGGGAAGCTGTACCCTTGAAACCGAAAATCTAGGTGAGAACATTACTATCGACAATTCGTTGGCTACACTATTAAACGCTCCTAAATCTCCACGCCCTGACATAATATTAACTAATCTTGCCCATGTTTTTAATTCTAGGTTTGTAGCGTTAGGATAGTTTTTTAAAAACTGGTCAAAGGCAGCCACTCTCATAAAATTAAGATGAGTTACTGCATGGCGATTGCTTGCTTTAGCCAATTTTCCATATACGGGAATCCTTTCGGCTAAACTAGAGGAGAAAAACTCTTCTCTTGTATTTAGAGGTTTGTCAATAGCCGATAAGAATAATCCTGCCTGTTCTCTGGTTGGTTGATTAGGATGTTTTCTTATCCATACGTCAATCTGGTCTGCTTTGTTCTGACTGAAAAACGACTGAATCGAGCTTGGTAAGAATTTTACTGTTTGTATCGGATGTCTTGCAGATAAAGGCAATCCCTGTCGTGCAATCATTGATACGTCAGCCATAGACATTAAGGTTCGTGGCAAAGTTACCCATTCCATAGCTTTTTGTCCTATGGTAAGAGGCGTCATGGCATGAATACGTTCTCTAACTTCTCTCCTTAACTGAGTAAGTTCTACCTGTGTGTCTATTAAGTCAGCGTTTTTAATCACTGTTCGAGTTTTGACAGGAACTTTAAAATCACCCGTTCTAAGTTGATGTTCTAAATCTGTTATTTTGTCTTTGGTTGTTAATAAACGTCGAAGTTCTGATAATTCCTGTTTAGCGCGAGCAATGCTTGGATCAACTGTCTTAGGTTTAGGTTTGACTCTCTCCGCCCTCTGTCCTGACGCTAACAATGCTTTTGCATTATCAATTCTAAGTAGTATATCATTAAGTTTTGCATCATCTTTAACAGTCTTATTTGCATTATCTTTTAATGCGTTAAGTTGTTTCTGTAAATCTACAATTTTCTTAGGTGCAAGTTTGCGTTTCTTAATATCATCAAATACACCCTTATAGGCATCCTCAATCTGACCCATTAATTTTGCTTCTTTTCTAAGATCCGCAAGTTCTTGTTTAGCAGTCTTTTCTACAATCCTTTTGGTTTTCTTGATTCTTCCACCAATCGAATCATAAACATCTTTCTTAGACAAATCAGGAACTTTAGTTTGTATCTTTTCGACAATAGCATCTAAATCTTTTATTCCTGATTCAAAATAATTCTTTGCTAATTTACCGACAATAGCTGCTGATTCATAAGTTAGCCCTATCACATCGTTCAATCTATATCCAATCTTATTAAGGTCATTAAATAAATCGGCACGTTCTCTTTTAAGAGAAGTCTGTGTTCTTTTGCGTGGTATTCTCTTGGCTGTTCTTGCAAATTCAGCCTTAGCGTCTCTCTTAGAAAGGATTTCCTGTAACGCTTCAATTTCTTTTGTAAGTTTGGCTTCCTTTTTACTCATTGCTTCAATTTTTCTGCCAAGTTTACCTAATGTGTTAGATTCTATTTCAGTCAGTCTTTCGCCCTTAGCAACTTTCGCTCTTTGTAAAATACTGGCAACTTTATATAATTCACCTTCTTTTTCAAGAGCAATCCGGTGGAATTGCAACGCCTGCCCTGCTTTCCTGCTATGAAAACGTATTGCCTCTGTTATCTTGTCTAATTCAACTAAAGCGTTACTTTGAACGTCGGTGTGTCGTGATTTCTCCACTTTATTGCCACTGTCGATTGCTCTCGATATTTCTTTTTGAGAACTATCTATTAAATTTTCAATTCTTTCTTTCTCTAATCCTAAAGTAAGCACTTCTTCGTTTGTTAATACTCTTGGTTTTTTTCGTACCGATTCAGCAATCGCTACAGCATCAGTACGCTTCTCGGCACCTTTCAATACATCTGCCCATTTTTGCGCTTCTTCTTTAGGTAATTTAGACAACCCTGCTTTTATACGGCTTTTTTCTATTTCTGCTACTGTGATAACTTGACTAGGTTCGCCTTTCTTGCCCTCTACCTTTGGCTCTACGGGCGTTTCTTCCTTTTTAGGTACAATCGTAGGTTTCTCGGCTATTTCAATAGGTTTCTCAATTTTCGGTTTAACAGCTTCTTCTCCTTTGACGGGTTGTACTATTGGCTCAACAATTTCTTCAGCTTTGGCACTAACTTCTTCAATTTCTTCTTTTTTCGTCGGTTCTGTAACAATAGGTTTAGGTTTAATTGCCAATTCTGCATCTTTTAATCCCTCATTTATCTTGCGGGTTAAGTCTATCTCTGTCTGTTTTGTTGGTTCAACTATTGGTTCTTTAGGTGTAACCTTACTTTCTTCTGGGATTGTTTTTAGTCTTTCGGCTTCGGCTTTTTCAATAGCTTCTGTTGCGCGTCGTTTGCCTGTTACAGATACATCTTCCGGAAATTCTTTAAACGGTTTGCCTAAATCTTTCTGTGCTTCTTTAACAACGTCTTTTGCAAGACTTTCTGACAAGGTTTTTGCTGCTTCTGGTTTCATCTTTCCTATCTTTGCTTTAAACGCTGCGCCTAGTCCTAATAAGGGTACAGTATGAAACAAAGGTGTTCGTTGGATTTCTGCTCTTGCTTCTTCGGATTCTTTAGCGTCATAGGCAGGGTGTGTCGTTAATCGAGTGGCTACTATCCAATCATTTATAATACTTAAAAAGAACTCTGCAATACCTTTTGTTGTTTTAACAGGGTCGTCAAGCATACTTGTCGCTATAACTGGAGCCATAATAGCAAATAACGCACCTTCTTTGCCAAGCCGTTTTCCTAGAGGTTCTTCTCTTTTAGGATCGAGTGCTTCAAGTAGTGGTTCCCATGCGTCAATAAAAGCATCATTGCTTTCTTTTTGAAGGTTCTCTCCATATTCAGGTAATGCTTTTGACAATGCCTCTGGTATGTCAGTAAAAGTTTCAAGTCTTACATTTGCTATTACTCTTCTAAGTGTTTCTTTTGAAGCTTCCTTGACCTGTAATCCAAAATCAGCTTGTGGATCAATTTGGTATGGTTTTATCGGTTCTTCTTTTTGAACACCCCGTTCTATGGGTTGTTCTGTCAGAGGGGTTGCTGCTTCTATGCTTGGAACTGTTTCATCAGGTGTCACTTGTTGCTTTATGGTATCATATATCTTAGCAGTTTCAGGAGTAAGTATTTCTCTAATCGGATCAACTTCTTTTTGTTGTTCTATTGGTTGTGCGGGGTCGCGGTGTTCAGTAGGTAGTTCAAGCATTGACTGATTAACTATTGTTGAATATTCCTCAAAAGTACCTAAATCAAAATCAACAGAAAGGGAATCATAAAGGGTTTTCTGTTTTACAGGGTCAGACATTGATTGTAAAAACTGCCTTCTGTCTCCTACCTCCCAACGCTCAGAACTTGCCTTATACAAGTTTTCCATTTGTTGTGTTAATTGGTTAGGCATTAAAATCCTTCTAATCTTGGCTTAGAAATGTCTGGTACATAACGTTCATTACGTGCCATAGCATCAATTCTTTTCATCATGTCCAATGTCCATGAAGATAGTTCCTTAGAGGTTACTCCTGTCATGCCTCTAATCTTTTCCTCCCATTCGGCAAATTCATCGTCGCTAATATTAGTTCCTAGTTTGGCGAGGAAAATTTTTAAATCAGTTTGTTCTTTTTGATTGTCCGTATCAACAAAAGCTGCAAACTCTCTTATTTGCCTTTGTAATCCTTGCGCTACGTGAGGTTCTAATGGTTTTTCTCCCAAAGCGTCAATCGTTTCTAGTATTGCCTCCCCTCTCTTTTTATAGTCTCTGCCAAACCTTCTTGTTTCTAGTTTCTCACCAACTGTTGTTTTTTCAGGTCGATGTGTAACGTAGAATTGACCAAAAAATTCTTTGAACGAATTTCTATCAATAACTATATCTCTTTTTAAAATTTTTGCATCGCGTATTTCTTTGTTTGCTTTGTGTGTGCGGGCAATTTCAGCTATATTATCGTTCTCAATCCGCCTAACCACATTCCCCGCTGCTGTAATTTGCGCAGTAGTTCCACCGCCTACAATAACATCTGTAACGTTCTTCCCCGCTGCCTTTAAATTGTCTGTTGTGCCTATAATTGCAGTCCTTCTTTCAATAGGAACGTCATGGATAAGATCAGGGAATGTGGATTCTATTTTGGATATTGCTGTCCTTCTGTCTTTTGGTAACATAAGATGTTTAATTTTATCATATTCTACATAAGCCTGTTTTGGATCTGGAAGCCTTTCAAGTGTTTCTGTAAGTTGTCTTAATGTCTCAACGGAATCTCCCTCAATTCTTTTAGCTTCTTCCTCTCCTGTTATTTTTATATCTTTAGCTTCCTGTGCTCCAATGCTTTTTAGATATTTATTATAAGCATCCGGATCTGTATAGTCGGCAGTCTCGATCATGTCTTGATATTGTTCCGGTGTAGTGTCTTGCGGTATCGTCAAATCGGCTTTTGCTGACTCGTAAGATGCTGTGAAGGCATTAGCCGCTTCTTTGGCATCTTTGGCGGCATCTAATTTTAATTTAGTATCTGCAATATGTTTTTTTACTAAGGTATTTGACAAATCAATCCCCGCTTTTGCAGTAGTGGCAAACAGCCGCTTAGTGAAGTCTTTCTTGGCTGTTTGATATCTTTGTAATGCTTGCTCCTCTTGCACTCCAATTTTCAATAATTGTTCACCGGTCTGCTCGTTCACTCGTTCCTGTGCAACACTGGCTTTTTCAGATGCTATTCCAATAGCTTCTAGTGCTTGACGGTTAATTCCCATTCGCATTTGTGCCTCAACGCCACCGCCCGGTTTACGTTGTGATACAAATTGTCCTACCTGGCGTTGCCCTCGTTGTGTTTGCTGTCCGATTTGTCTTAACGCCGGACGCATACGTTGATGAAAAACTGTACTTTCTGCCGTTTTGCTCTTTAAATGCGCTAAATACCGGTTGTACATACTGCCTGTCGGTACGTAATCCGATTTCTTAGGTTTGTTTAAAAATTGCGATCCAACTTGCCAGGCAGCGCTAAGATACGGAAGCGCTGATGAGAGTGCTGATAGTATCGGCATTATCTTTCTCCCCTTAGTTTAATATCAAAAGATAATCCGTTGATAACTGTTGCATTAAATATTGTTATTGACATTTTTCTGCCTCTTTGATTTTTCAAAGCTAATCCTCTAAATTTATTCGGTGCCACGCTGAATTTTATGTCTTTTAGTTCAACATCGCTGCCATCAACTTCTCTAAATACTGTCGTTTCTACATCAACATCGGAACCCTCAAAATCAACTATCCATCGTTGGAATACGCCCTCTCGTATATAAAATTCCTTAGTTGTTATGTACGCTTCGATTGTCGTGTCAATGGTTCCTGGATATTTCTGTATTTCCTTGTCGCTATCTAGCCATAAGTTATAATTTTGATCTAAAGAACCACCGGAAAGTATTACCGGAACATCAGATATATCAATTCCTAAGAATTTCATCCACTTATCGTGATCTATTTGATATACGAACGAATCGATTGCGGCAAATTCCATGCCCCATATTTGTTCAAATCCATCATTAGTTACGGTTTGTGCATTGTTACATATTACAAGTCCACCACCTAGCGCTGCGGCGTGTGCGGCAACTAAAGTTCCTCCACCAAAGAATACTGTTTTGGTTTCTTCATATAACTGCATGGCAGTATCGCCACCCGCACCAAATACCGCCGTACCATAATCACTATTGGCTTTGTCGGTATAGAACAAATAAAATCCGGATGCACCTCTATTGGCTAGTCCGATAAATGGATACGCGGCTTGGTGTAGTCCGGCGTAAGTGTTCGTGCTGCCTAAAGTTAATTCAATCCCGTCTATCAACGCCGGTTTTAATTTTATATCATTGACGTCACCATACGCCATAAATAATCTTTGTTCGTGTGGTGCGTTTAGTGCTAGAGTTTGATAGGTGCCTCCTAAACTTTTTGCTGCGCCAAACGTAAGTGTGCCGTTGGCGAAAGATGCAATTTGAACATAACTTGCAGAGCCAATCTGCCTATACAATAAAGCTATTTTATTAGTTTCAACTTGTTCCGTGTGAAGTGGCTCTACAACATGAGTGTTAATTCTTACAACTTCATCGCCGACTGTAATTGTGGTTCCGCTTATTGTGCAAATTCTATAATGTAATCCAAATGAAGCATTGTCCGTGCCATAAAACACAACAAAAGTGGAACTATTTAATTTTTCTATTCTAAATGTCGTCGCATTTCCGGTAATTGCCGGTATGACTGCCGCAGTTCCTAAAACAATAGTATCACCGGATATTGTACCAACATAAATGCTATAATCGCCGGCGTTAGGTAGAGTTGAATCGTCTACGCCACAAACTACCTGGCTGTCGCTCATTCTACAAACCGATGGCTCACTTCTGCCTCCGGCACCGCCCACCGGTTTCATTGATACTTGTGTGCCGTGTGTAATTGATTTTGCTGTGCGATTAATTGTGGCAACTCCAATCCAAGAATCCCTGTTTGTTCCACTATTTGATTTCCAACCTACTGTAATCGTGTGTGTTGAGTTTAAGTATCTTATTTGCGCCTCGTCACTAACACCACTTTCCGGATTGACTGCATAATCTACCGGTGTTCCAAAGGTTGCTTTAAATACACTTCCGCTACTTTCTTGTCGGTGTAAAATATATTGGTTCCTGATCGAACAGAAAAATCCAATATATTCATAATCACCGGCATCCGGTAGTGTTATAATCTTGTCGCTAATCAATTTTAGTCCGTCTTTATTCCACTTCCACGCACCTTTTTCGCTTAATCCGTATAATGTATCTTTCGCCAATACAAGTGTTTTCGATGCCATAAGTCCTAAATCAACAAATTCTTGAATAAGATTATCGGTTTCAGCCCTCCATTGTCCAGTTTCAACATCTGCCTTTAATAAAAATCGATTAATTGTGTTTCGTGTAAACAATAAAAATGAATTGTCATATTTGAACTGCAAGAATGACGGTGCCGGAATAACTCTGACAATCGGTTCTGTTAGATCCTTATAGTTTAGGTCAGGTACTGCAATTCCGTTATATCCTGTCCATCTAAAACGATGTGAATATTCTTTATAGTTCGGTGATTCCGTGTCGCCAAAGGAAATATTCTGATTCTTTTCAAAATTTCCTATGTGAGTTGTTACTCCGGCAAATATGAGTTCTTCTTTTAAATTAACTTCATCATTCTCAAACACGACTTCCCCGACAAGAAAGATATCTCGTATCGCTGACTCGCTTAAATCTACGGTTTCATTGAAACTTGTAGTTAAAGAACCTCCAATAAAAAAATTCCAATCTTCGCTTAAATTAACTTCATCCTCTAAATATTGAGTAAGTCCGTCAGTTACTCCCCCTGCTATCTCGGTTTGAAAATTGTCTTTTAGATTTACATTTTCATCAAACGAGAAAGACAATCCGGCTACCGGTGGTACTTCCTGTAGCCAATCATCCTTTAGGTGGACAGTCTCTTTGAAATTTACAGTTGCCATAATTTATCTTAATAATGAGTGATAGTCCATTCGATTGTCATTGTTTCGCCAGTATCAACTGCCTGTGAAACCCATCCCGCCGGTACTGCCCATTTACCATAAGCATCGCCTACGCTTGTAAAATCAGTTGCCGCGTTTTCCCACTTTTGACCTATCATAATATCGGCGGCATTGGCAAAAGTTAGCAAAGCACCCGCATTAAGAAATGTTCCGGTAAATTTTATTACTCCTGACGAAACTACGGTAGCCGCCATAATCATCGAATACCACAATCCTCCCGCATTTTCTTTAATAGCGATTCCATCTTCATCTTCGGCGGGTGGATTGGCGGATGCGGTAAACATAGCATTCATACCGTAATCTGTTACCGCTTGTAGTGCATCTACAATTATATCTGCGTAATCGCCTTGTATTGCGTTATGGTCATCAAAAGTTAATCTTTTTACACCGTATATGTCGGTAATAAAAACTCTTACACGACCTTTTATCCCTGCTTGTTCTTTATTCATAATATTATTCCTGTTTAATGTACGGTAAAGGTAATAGTCCAAACGATTGTAAGTGCCTCACCGGCGGGTACGTCTTGTGAGAAAGCGGAGTTTGCGGCTACTATAAATTCATAAAAAGAATATGCGTTAAATGGTGTGCCGGAAATTAGTATCGCATCCTTGCCTAACTGCGGTACTTTTATCCTAATAGTTGCACCGGTATTGTTTGTATATATGCCTGTCCACCGCGCTTGAATTGATGATGGTTGAGAAGCGGTAGTTATAAACGACCTAAATCCTATTACTATATCGCCGGTTGTGTAAGCCATCGCCATTATTCCGGCACCGTGCAAAGGACTTACCGGCTCCAAATCATCGGTAAATAAAGGTAGTAACGAAATGTCATAGCCGGTGTTTAATGCCTTTGATAGTGCAAGATGTAATGTCGGACTAATCGTGTTTTCGCCCTCATAAACCTTTCTTTTTTTACCATTTTTATCGGTTAAATACGCTTTCATAAATCCCGTAATAGATTTTCTTGTATTTTCCATTTTGTTTCCTATTCTTTTAGTTTTAATCCTAATTGTGTTTCAAATGATGGCATAAAACTCGCAATATTATATACTGCTGTCTTATCCTCTAAATTGTTTGCATTGTAGAATTTGTTAATTGTTAATTGAAATTGGCATATCCTTAACTCTAAATCTAGTGGCAAGTTGTCCGATGCGTAGTCATTAAATCCAATCGAGATACTGCCTATTTCTTGGAATAATTCATCTTCCATTTCGTCAGGATGTATCCAACTATCCCAATCCAATGTTTGTGCGCTAAAACTGCCTGTATTTAAGTTGCCTACAAATATTGATACATTTTCATCTTTGCTCATTGATGCGCATACAAACACATTCCCAGTAGTAATATCGTCTATTGTGATACCATCAAAGATAATATATGGTGGATTGTCCGAAATTTGTGATCCCTTCCCAATGTCGCTAGAGAACTGTAACGCCCAATGCCAACCTTGAACAAGACCTCCTTCTCTTACTGTTAGATATAGACCTTTAGGTTCAGATTCACCCTCAAATAAAAATATAACTCTACCTCTACAAGCATCTAAGTTGGTATAGGCAATTCTACCCCACATTGTAAATCTTTCCGGTATTGTTTCAAATGACAATTCATCATACTTTATTTGAGAAAAGTCATCGCCGTCAGCATCGCCTTTAAGTAAATAGCTTCCTGTACCAATATCACTTTTTGCTAGTAATTGTTTGGTTCCAAGTTCGCTAAAACTCCCCTCTGTGCCAAGAGCCTCCCCATTATTGTTATCATCTGCAAGATTAATAACCTCGCCATTGCTCTTTAAAAAGTCTAGTGGCGAACATATTATCGTTTTATTTGATTTTACTCTCTCGCTAGTAAACATATCAGGAACGCCATCAAAGCTATCAAAAGAACTAAATCGGCCATATTCATAGGATTGGCGTTCTACATCCGTAACCCCCAACTCTGTGCCGGTAGGTGTGTTAAAACATAAATATATTGTTTTTAATTGACCGGCGATGATTAGTGGTATTGATACCCAAATATCAATATATGTTCCACCGTCATACTTAAAATAATTTACTCTTATTGGTGTAGTTAAATCTTCATCATAAATTCTAAGTAAGTGCGGTTTATCTATAAAATTACCGGCAATAGATTTATAATATGTTAAGTCCAAATCGTCAATAAAATCAACTTGTGCCTCGTTAGCATCTAGCGTTCCTACGTTATCGGCATCATACAGCCTAATTCCTACAATCGCATCAACAAAATTCTTATTATTGACATTATTAATCAAAATCGGACAATATTTTTCAAAATTAAACGGAAATCTAATCTTCTCTCGTATGTTGGCAAATCCAACTATTCCGGATGTTTCGGCGGCGTGTTTGGCGAATGGTGCAATATCGTTCTCGTAGCTTAACAATAAACTTTCATCTTGTGGAACCGTAATAAGATAACCATTCCCAGTATCTCCAGTATTATTCTCTTTATCAACAATCTCAAATCTTTGTGAGAAATAAAACGGTTCAGCCGCTTCGCCCTCACTATATCGAATAACTCTGAAATACACATTAAAATATTTTAGTTCTTCCGTAAGATCGCCGGTAAGTACTGGTACACTTAAATTGGTAATTTGAAAATTATCGATCCATCGGATATCATTTTTATCGGTAAGGTCTTTTTTAAAGAACTGCATCATCCGAGTATCGGAAATTGGTGACGGATTGCTTTCGTCACCATCTTTAGTAATTACCGTATAAACACATTGAACTAAACCGCAGTCGTCTAAATGAACATCATCAACATCCTCCTCAAATTCGCTACTGTCATACTCCACGACCGGCTCCATTGTTGCTTTGTTGGTCGGTGATTTTATTGAAAATAGTCCGGTGATAAGTTCACCGTCTGCATCTATCTTAACATAGTGCGGAAAATTTGTGGTTTCATTAAAGGTGTCGGTAATGATCATCTTATCGTCACCAACGAAAAACTCCAAATAAGTATCGGATGTATATGTTATTCCTGTGATATCAACTTGTGTGGCTGTCCAAGAGTTAGAGGTGTTCTCATAACACAAATATAGCTTATAGTCAGTTCCGGCCAATCCAAACACCAACATAACAAATTCACCGTCCATAATCCGCGTACCGGTGCCGTCTACAATTCTCTTAACCGGGTATAGCGGTGGTGATATTTGTAGAATTGAACTAGAAAATATCGCATCAAGTACGGTTTTTAAACTATCGCCGCTAACGTGATCGCCGTATTCCTCCGGCTCTTTGCGTAAAGTTAATTTGTCGTCGCCAAGAATTTCATAGTTTTGGCTAGCCTGTAACTGGCTGTCTCTAAGAGTTTCAGCGTTGGCTAGTTCATTAACCCCACCATCAAGTGCGTCTATTTTAACTATTGGCATTAGTAGCGGTTGCTCGGTTTCTGATATTTATACTCTTTATCATAACTAATCGAATTTACGTCCCTGTTAATTTCTAGTACATTCAAATCGTTTAACGCTTGAAAATAAAACTTCTGCATCTTATCGCGCAATTCCATATTACCGGCGTGTTTAGGCCTTGACAACATGAAATATAGGATCCCTTGTTCCATCAAAACTTCATATTGCTGTGGAATATCAACTACGGTCAGTAATGTCGCGGTTGTTAATTCGGTAATATCCGCTAAAATCTTAACCTTAATGGTCCCATCTTCGCTTCCAAATATAGCGCCAGTCAGTTTAACTACGGATCTGCCAATTTTAGTATAAAACGCTTCGCCACTATTGGTAGAAGCAAATACCGTGTCATGGTCTTTTCTGGTCAGTGCAACATCGTTCACAAACACATCGATTAATTGATTAACTCCGACTTTTAGTACTACCTCTTTCTTTACATTGTCCCATGAATAGCCGGTAAGCACCGTAAACCCTTCAAGCGTGCCTTCTATTGCCACATCGTTCACAATGACCTCTGTGACTATAATCTGATCGTTTGTGGCAGCATCGTTGCCTATACTAGCGATGGTCATTTCAGTTACGTTCAGCACATCCGTACCGTAAAACCATAATTTTTGACCGGCTGCGAATCCATAATCAACTTCAAAATCACCTAAGTTGTCAAGATTGATTGTTTTACCGGCGGCGGCAAAAGTAAGTGTAAGCACTTCGCTATCGGTTTCTTGAATTACCGGCGTTTCGGTTGTTTCAATTCCCGGTATTTTAGAATTGATCTCACGAATTACCTTATTTACGTCTTGAAATAACTCATTTAATTCTTTAAATGTCGGTACATCGCGTATGATTCTGTTTTGTAATCCTTCTAGCGTCATGCTCATAATTGCACCTCGTCTCTTAATGTTTTAGCTGCCATCCTTATAGATTCGCGCGTAAAAGTGTATGATAATTGAAAATTAGCTGCTGCTTGTAAGTCCGTAGCGTCCGTCCAAGCGTTATCATCAATGTCCTCTATGTACTTCATCGTTAGAATGTCAGTACCTAATACAAATAATGGATAATCGCCTGCTGTAATTTCTTTTAAGGATACATCGTCAATCGTAAAAGTTCCCTCTGTGTCGGTTCCGGAAACAATGCTGATCACAAAATCAGTAGGCGCTGCGGCAGATTTAAAATAAACTGTGTGAGTGCCGGGAGTTAGGTCTAAATCAACGGCCGTTAAAGCAAAAGCTGTTGTAATTATTGCGGCACCGTCACCATCAAAAGCGGTAGTTTCTGCTATGGTGTATGTAAACTTATAAAATTTGTCTGCAACGCCGGCGATAACTAGGCTCGCCTGTAACTGCGTTAATGTTGAGGTTTGATTGGCTGACCAAGTAAAAGCAGCATTCCCTCCGGTGTCGTCAAGATCGTTAGTAACAGCCCACTCTGCATGAGTAGCAAAATCAACTTCATCCAAACTTTCCCCTGCTAACGTGATTTCATCTTTAGTATATGCTTTTAATATATTCCCTTCGCGATATATAAATAAATCATTTATCGTTGGTTGTAAGGTTTCTATTGATGATATCTTATTGAGTTCAGACGTTTCTTGAAAGTTTATGATAACCTTCTTGTCGGTGCCGGGCGGTAAATACAAATCCAATATTTCAAACACTTTCAATGAATTAATATCTTCCGAACCGCCTGCAAACTTCATATTCGCCTTAGTCTTAATAAATCCGGGTATGTCGTTTTCATTGTAATTCCCCTCGCTAATCTGTTTAGCAATAGAACGTAAAAAGTGGTCTTTTGCACGTTCCTTATATGTGTCTAGTCCCGGATCCGCGACCTGGCTGCAAATATCGGTTAATACTTCTAAATAAGTCATTAATTATTCCTTCAATCCCCTTACGTTACTTTAGCCTTTATTGCTGCAATTCTGATCTCTTTGGATATAATCCTTTCAATCAATATCATTTTTTTAGCATGTAATTCCGTAAACGAAAAACCTAACTTTCCACCTATTCTTTTTACTTCGCCGTATTTTAATTTTGCTAATTCATGGTGGCGTTCGGATTTGTTTACAGCAAATTTTTCTTCCCACCTTGACAAATGCGGGTATTTTCTCAACAGTAGTCTTGCTTCCGCGTCCGGTAAGTTCAGCGGCTTGTCATATTTAAAAAGATAGTTTTTCCGCCCTGTTAATGAATGTGGATATAATTTTTTATATTCCGCCCTCGTTAAAAACAACGAAGTTGGTGCGGATGGTGTCGCGTTTTTGTCTATTAATAACATTTTATTCCCCTTATTTGTTAAGTAATTCATCCAATTTCCCCATGATGTTGTCATATTGAACTTGTTGTATGGCGATTGACTTGTCATGTTCGGTGATTAACGTATCGTGGTTGTTTATTTTTATGTCGTGGTCGTTCACGTCGTCCTCCAAATTGTCAACTTTGTTTTGCAGTTGTAATTCCGTTAGCGGATCGCCTTTGGTTTCGTCAATGTGTGCAACAACAATACTACGCGTGGTTTGTCCGTAAACAGTATTCGCTTTTACATTGGTTTTCATTAACATCCAAGAACTCCCGGCAGTAAAGATAAATACTATTATTATCCATATAAACTGATTGTTCCTTTGTTGAAAATGTTGTCCTACTTTAGTTTCCTTGAAAGTCATAATTATATTCCTTACTTCTTTTTTGTGTGAATCCTTGATTATTTCGTCATATTTTGACATTATACTATTTCAAAATGTGCTAAATCTAAAAATATTTCGTCATTCATGTCGTTGTCGCTATCAAAGTCTCCACCCCATCTGATTGTAACTCCAAGAACTAATGCAACGCCTTTAATATACCCCGCCATCAATATAAACTGTTCTATATCTGCTTCCCATCCGCCATCGTCCGGAATTGCGTCAAACGCTTTAGATGGTGTCAAGTTATGCTTGCCATCTGGAAATTTCTTAGTTGAAAAACCGTTTTCATACGCTTCGTTTTGATCTTGTTCGTTGCGGTGTCCACAAACAACTGTAAATCCAAATCCCTCAATCGCGGCGTAAGCTACCCTCTGTAAATTTTCATCACATTCGAGTAGATTACGCTTAGACTGTGTACCAAATTGATACATTTACACATACGTTCCTTTGCCGTTATGACCCGGATTAGCGTCCACAACTCCATAAATTCCCCACATCGCGCCAAGTGCTTGTAAAACTACAAGAACGGATCTAGCAATTTCATTCGCATTTGCAGCATCAAACTGTTGTAACGCAAAAGTAATTACTACAATTAGCGCACCTTGAACTCTTTTTCTTAGAAATGATCGTAAGAACTTTTTCATTTTAAACCCCTTCTTTTTTGTTTTCTAAATATTCAACTTGTTCAGTATTGTAATTAGGTATCAATAAATGATCGCCTAATAATTGATAGTAATTTGAAGAATGTATACCACGCATCGCTTGATCTTGTGGTGTCATTTCGGAAATGTTCTCAATTTTAACACCCGTGCTTTTTCGATCCGCATACGACGTAAAACCTGAACATACAACTTTGCTTATCATTTCTTTGTTTCTGAATATCTTTTTAAGCGCCTTGCCCCACCACGCCTTGTGAAAAGGCAAAAATTTCAATCCTTTCATTAACCAATTAATGTGTTTATCGTCAATTCCCACTCCTAAAAGGTGCCAATAATCATACGGTACGCCTTCCATTTTATCACAAACTTTTTTAAATTCTTCATCGTTAAATCGTGAGCGAGCCTCTCCCGACAACGGACCCCAGTAAACATTCGTACCTTCATAAAAATCGGTAATAATCTCAATCGGTGTGTATAATATTGCATATCTTGTACGTTGTTTCCATTTTCCAAACCATCCTTTGATTAGAGCAATGTATTTATATGTTCCAATCGCGTGTAATGTTGGTACGCCGTCTTTTTCTATCCAAATCGCTTTTGCGCAATGATCTGTCCAACTAATCCGTTGGATCCACCAATGGATATCATTGATTTTCGGCTTTACTTTGTGAAATAGTAAATCGTCGCCATTCTTAACGGCGGCGTAAGCGTTTGAATCTGTTATACTAATTGGTCTTAATCTTGGCATAATACCCCCTATTTCTCCTATAATTTATGTAAAAATAAAGTCATATCTTCAAATACCACATCTTCGGTATCTGTTTTGTTTGTTACTACAATCCAAAATCTATCTCCCGCATTAACGGTTAGTCTATCACTATCAAATCCTGATTCGTGATTCGCTCCCGCAGGAGTAATATTAAAAGACGCTCCAGTTATAGTAGCGTTTTGAATTGCGTGCCAATGATATTCTTTAGCAGGATTTCCGGCAGAATGTGAAACTCCAAAGTCTAATTTGTAGACTCCATCTGATCCTATACTTGCTAACAAATAATCGCCCTCAAACCAAAATCCGGCTTCATCGCCTACAAAATCTATTCCTGTGCGAAAATTATCGTTATCCTCTTTTACCACAACTGTAACGCCAGAATGATTAACAGTATTAATTGTAACGTAATCACCTGTTAATAGTCCGTGTCCTACATCAACAAAATTAGTAGAATCACCCGCAGCAACCGTTGATATAGAAGCTATTGGTCCAGTACTTCCAGACACAAAGGTAAATCCGCTTGAACCATTATCAGAAAGTTCACCTTGAACCCCATAGTTTTGCGCTGTTATACCTATTGTAAGCGTATTCCCCGATAAGTGACTCTTTGCTACTCCATAATAAGAACCTTCAAGTCTAATTTCATGGTCGTCGCCATCATCGTCAGTAAACATTGGTTTGGTTGGAGCATCATTTCTTACCCAATATCCACCCTCACCCGCTACAATAGTTTCTTGTGATGCTAGTTCCTCAAGAATTACTGCCTTATCGGCACGTAGGCTACTCCCAACTAATAACATATCACTACCAAACCTAAATCCGGTAGTTTGAGTAGAACTAAATCCCCAATATGCGGCTGTTGGTGTAGCGTTTGGATATAATTTGATTGTCAAAGTTTCACTTACGTCGTCACCGGCATCTGAATCAGCATCGCCTACTATTGAGAAAGTTGGTTGGACATCATCTGTGCTTGAACCTATTGTAAAGTCTGTTCCTGTATTGATACTACCAGTTCCTAGAATAGTTAAAGCATTTATTGGAGTGCCTGCTGTCTTAGTTCTAAAATAAATATTACCGGCATCATTATTGTAAAGATTGTCAATATATCCATAAGCCGTATCTCGGTCATACCATAATTTTAACCCTTGAACATTCGTCGCTCCGGCTGCGCTTAATAATATTATAGCATCTGCCGTAGCATCTGTTTTGCCAGTAAGTGTTATTTGTGGTCCGGTTCCATCTGATTCCATATATAGCTTACCATCGGCATCAACAGTAAGAACAATAGTGCCAGTACCGGTTTTTAATGTAAACGAACCAGATGCAAATATAGTACTGGCATTTACAGTGCCGGCTACATACATATCTCCACCGGTAATCTCTTTTAGTGTTACATCGTCATAAGATATTGTTCCCTCTGTATCACTTCCGGAAACTATGCTAATTACAAAATCCGTTGGTGTAACTGCTGATTTAAAATATAGCGTGTAAGTGCCGGCAGTAACTATTTCTAGCGGAACTGCGGTCAATGCAAAGCTAGTTGTGATCGTAGCGGCTGCATCGCCGTCAAAAGCGGTAGTAACTGCCAAAGTGTAAGTAAACACATACCATCGGCTAGAAACGCCGGTAACTAATAAATCGGCTTGTGCTGTTTCAATCGTAGATGTGACGTTAGCACTCCATACAAAAACGGCGGCAACTCCACCAGTTACATCAAAGTCGCCTGTGTCAGTCCATATAAAACTTGTCGAAAAATCACCCTCGTCTAAACTTTCAGCCGCCAACGTACTTTCATCGACAACAATCAAACCCTCTGAATAAACGCTACCGCTAGGAATATAATAATCATCATTATACCAACCGGCTATCGTGTTGCCAAATTGACTAAAAGCAATAGTTATTAATGTTATTAAAAATACTATGTTTTTCATTATCAACCTCTTTGATGTTTAGATATTACATAAGTCCAAAAACTCCAAAAAGCAACCCATCCAATGAGCATTGCCGTACTTTCAACCACTTCTATACTGTCCGGTTCAAAATCGGTAGTGTCCGGCGGTGCTTCGATCATAGTGCTGTCTGCAATTTCTTCCGGCGTTTCCATGGGTAGATATATCACCTGACCGGAAATATTGTTATGAACGGCAAAAAGCAATAATATTATTATCAATATTATAATCCAACCTAAGCGCTTTTTGATTGATTCGTACATTACGGCTTAGTTGCTGAAATTGTTAAACTTCCACCACCATTGGCGGGATATAGCCAATATGCTGTTCCATCCGGACTTCTTAGTTTTATAAATGTTATGTCTGTATCTGTTGTGCCTCTTCCAATTTCAACATCAACATTAGCAGCCCATTCTACTTCTAGTTTTTCATCCGGACTTTCCGTTCCTATACCTACATTTCCAGAACCCAATAGTGTCATTTTTGTTGCTGCTGCTAGTCCTACCTCAGTATTAGCATCCGCAGTTCCGGTAACTTTAAATTGTAAGTATTGATTATCTTTTGTTGCATTAAATTTAGCAGAAATTTCAGAAACCCATCCACCCAAAGAAGTCCATTGATGTTTTGCTTCCGAAGTATCAGCAGAAACAAATCTCATTTTTGAAACACCCTCGTCATTCCTCAATCTTATCATTTGATCAGAAGATGAATTTCTTAAAATATCTAATATACTTGATGGATTTGCATTGCCTATACCTACCATATCACTATCACCCTCGACAACAAGAGTAGTGCCATCAACGATAAAATCATCGCCCGAATCAGAACCTAAAGCAACTACTATAGAAGTATTATCAGTTAAAGTAATTTTATTTGTTCCTGTACCAATTTGAATAGTAGAACCATCTGAATCAATTATGTCTACGTCTATTTGACTTATATTTGTAACATTTTGATCATTAAAGCTAAATACTCCACTTGCTACTCCAGATAAATCGCTTAAAGCTTCTGCTAGAGTTCTAACCGCATAGGTGTCGTTAGCGGTTAATTTTATAAACGATGGAGATACATAAACCAACGCGGAAATATTAGTTAATGCACCATCCAAAGGTTGATATATCGTAGCTAGTGCATTTCCGCCAATGGTAATATCATTTGTTACTTCTAGGTCAGTAAACCACCCTTTTAATACTCTCGCTCCTGTTAATCCAAACGATCCAGTAATTGTTATACTATTGCTTCCCATCGCCAAATTGCCGCCATTGAAAGTTAGTAAATTTGCAGAATGTGTTAATGTAACATCGCCATTATCAAAATTTATTACTCCACCACTCGCTAAAAACAGATCACTCCACATTTTTGTACCCGATCCTAAAGCGTGTGCGTCAGAAGTTCCTAAAAGTAACGGTTGATTTATTGCTACGCTCGCCAAATTATCTAACGCTGTAGTTGCACCACCACCCGCAGACGCCGCCCAAGAAATATCAGTACCATCGCTCGTCAATACAAAAGTATTTGCACCAAGTCCTAACCGTGCTGTTACGTTTGTTGGATCACGATAGATAATATCACCGCGCGTTGTCATAGGATCGGCAAATCCGGCGGCAGCAGTCCATACCGCTATGCCGGTTCCGGCTCCATCGTCGGTTAATACTTTTCCTACGCCCGGCGTACCGCCTAGTACCTCAAATTCATCGGTAGTAGTTTTGCCCGGTACTTCAAAATCATCGTTATACCACCCTTTCGTCAAACTTTGCGAAATCAGAAAGGATGATATAACAATAATCGCTATTAATAGCTTTTTCATATTATACACCTAAAGTTACTCGATTACACTTCCAATCGATGTTAGTTGCAGCGTTACCGGCTACACGAATAAGTACGTTAGTGCCGGAGATTACAAACGTAACATCCCATCCGGCGGGTACTTGTCTATGTTGGTAATTGACCGCGCCGGCGATTGTAACAGTACCGGCATTATTTGCATATCCCGCCTCTATCTCAATAACGGATTTTTCCGCAAGGGTATCTCTAATTGCTACAATTTTAGCAGTAATAAACAATGCTTCACTGACCGGAATTGCTACGGTATCGATTGTGGTTAATGTGCCATCGATTGTTGATACGGCAGTTACTACGCCACCGGCTGCGCCACCTCCCGATGCAGGACCTTTAATTGCTCTCATTCCGCACCCCCTTAGTTAGAATAACCAATTTGTGCGTGAATTGTGCCGTGTACACCCGCAACTGCACTTATAAATTTTGTATCGATTATCTCTCTTTCGGTTTCAAGAATTAACATTTCACCGGCTAAAAATTGTATGCCGTTTGCTGTTGTTAGCGTACCCGCACCTATCGCCACCGTGTTTACTCTAAATTGAATTAAAGCTAGATCAGCTTTCCTGAATTGCCCTGCCGCGCCTTCTGCTTTTACAACTGTGAAACCTAACCCCGAAAGTGTGGTCGCTGTATCTGTGGATGTTTTAACATCAATACCTTCAAGATGTTTCATCCCTGTTAATTTTACTTTCTGCATTTTTTTCCTCCTACCTAAAGACGTATTTCTACGTCACCTAATGCAATAAAACCGGCGGCGATTTTGCACCGCCGGCTATATCTTGTTATTTTTTAAGCTACTGTTGGTTCAATGTCAATCACTATAATACAATTTGCTTCGCCTGTGGTAATTTCGACCCGTAGATCGTTGTCGTTTCGCAAAAAAACAGCGTTAGTATCATTGACCTGTGCCATCTTATCAATGTCCGTATCACTTGCCGCCATTTCAACTGCGGTGTGAATTGCTGCTGCGGTATTAACCAACTGCCAAGACGAGTTAGTGTTATCAGTATGTATGGAATATCCATTTGTCACCCTAAATCCTAGCGGTGTAGAAATATTAATATACTTATTGACTTCACCGGCAACTATGGTAACAATAATTTGCATACCAAGTAAAACTGCCTGTGCTGCGCCGGTACCTTCCAATGTAACCGTGAGGTCTACCGGTTGCTGATTAACCATCTTGTACCAAATGTCGCTTCTGACTGCTTTTAAATTACTAGGCATAATTAACCTCCTACACTAACGTAGGTTCAATATCAATGAAAATTATTGCCGTTGCTGCTGCAACACTGATTATTAACCTCAAATCATCATCGCCACGCAAAAACTTGCTATAATCATCATCAACATCGACCAATACATCAATGTCCGTATCAACAGCCGCCATAACAACTGCGGTGCTAATAGCATCAGTAGTATTAGCCAACTGCCACGTTGAAGCGGTGGCGTTGTTATGAATTGAGTGAGCGTTAATTACCCTAAAACCAAACGGTGTTGATATATTCACATACTTACCGCTTTGCGCAGCCGCTAGAGTAACAATGATCTGTTTCCCTAACAATACTGCCTGTGCTGCGCCGGTACCTTCCAATGTAACGGTGAGGTCTACCGGTTGCCCGTGAACTATCTTGTACCAAATGTCGCTTCTCATTGCTTTTAATAGACTAGCCATAATTGACCTCCTATGCTTCGTCTGTCATTAAAATCAATGAAGAATCGTTTATGCAAGCAGTATCCGCGACTACACCTCCGGTGGTATCCTTGTAGAACATACCTCCAGATGTTTCAATGGCTAATGCTTCGGTTACGAAATCAGCGCGGTTGGCACCATAGATCATAATACCGGCAACTTCCTTGACGTTAGCAAAATCATCAACTTCGTCACCAAAGCTAAGTGATTCGACAACACCAAAGCCGACTGCTTGATTGCCAAATACAATCGCACAGTAGTTATCGGTTACGGTCGTTGGTTCAAACATTGAATTGATCGGATTAGCGTCGTCGTCACCATAGAATCTTCCGGTTGCGTCGTCCCATCCACGAATACCAACTATGTCGGAAAATATTGCAAATCCTTCAATTTCGCAAACAGCACCATTAAGCATCGGATGATCAATTTTCTGTGCATTAAAGGCGGAATTGATAGCATCTTCATAGTCGGTGTCGTTTTTCAGTGATTTCAACTGGTTCGGATGAACTACCAAAGCCCAAAAAGAGTAGGTCTTGTCGCCAGTTTTCGCTACAATTTTTTCTATCTTTAGTTGTAAACACTTAACAGCCAATGCCCGTATAATTGCAACGGTCATTTTGGTATCTGCTGCGGTTACGCCGGTATCCAACTGTGCTGCGGTAGTGAACTGTTTTTCAGTTCCTACTACTGTTAAAACACCACCATCATCAACATAAATGTTTGGATGATAGCGCCTGTAAACTCCAAGAGCATCATAATCTTTACTTCCAGATATATTAGATCCTATCCCTTCATAAAAACTACGATATATGTCCTGGTTGAGGTACTTGCTCCACCACTTAACCAATTTCGGTTTAGCGTTCTCGATCAATCTCAACTTCCTGGCACGGAAATCTGACATCTTACCCGATTGCGCTTTAACAGCTTTTCGCGTTTGGTTAATATAGGAGCGAAGCCATCTAAAATCTTGATCTTCACCGGTACCTTTTGCGACTGTATCACCAAAAACTGGCGGTCCAATTAAGTCTTTTTCAAAAGGTATCAACATATTGTCACTATTCGCTTCCGTAAAACCAGTCAATCTTTCGATTGGCATACCAGAAGGAGTAGGAATAGGTTTACCGGAAGGATCGTTAATTACGGTTACGTCACCGACGAATGCGTGGAAAAACGTGCCATACCACGATTCGCGGTGCATATCCTCATTCAACTCTGCTACATTTTGAATAAAATCCTGTTCAGCTAACATAATAAATGTTTCCTATTTTTTAGATTTTCTTATTAAATCTCTCTCTTTTTTATACATAGCGAACTGTACGTCTGATAGTTTTCGCAACTCTGTTTTTAGTACATCTCCGTCCTTAATCTTCATTAGACGGTTGGTAAGTGACGTTAATTTAGCACTAACTCCCGTTCTAGTTACGCGTACTGATTTAGTAACTTTCATGGCTGCATCTTTTATCTCCTTGCGGATTTTTTGCTCACTACCGGCTTGATACAACTTGTCGGTAGCATCGGCGCCAATTATGTCTATTAAACCTTTACGCATGCCTTCTACGGTAAACATACCTCCGTCAAGATATACTTCGGCTGCTGCGGCTATCCCGTCGAACTGTGCATCTGAAAAAACAAATCCTTTTTTGGCTAATGACTTCCTCTCGGTTTTCAAGAAGTCCACATTGTCCTTAGATTTGTATCTTTTCTCTAGTTCAGCATCGCTCTTTTTATCCGCGATATCTCCCGCTAAGGTTGTTACTATTCCATTTTGCTTCCTCCATTCATCCGGATTTGTGTCTTTGTCAATATCAGCCAAAATTGATCTTTGGCGTTTGATGTCGGTCTGCAAATCAGCTAACGGTATTCGTTGGCGGATTGCATCCGGTGATAGGTTTGAGTCTGCAAGTTGCGTATCCATCTTAGCTATCTTTTTTTCCAACATTCTAACTCGCATGGGTTCAGTAATTTCAAACTTCTCGGTATCGCTAGAACCATCGTCGGACTTGCTAGCTTTTTTATCAACTATCTCCTCCGGAGTAAGGTCCTTATCCTTGTCTGACTTGGTATCCTTTTCATCGGATACTTCCTCGATTACAAATAATTTATCATCCTGTATAATAATATCATCGATTTCCCCATCAATTTTTGTTGTATCAATGATCTCTTTTTTTTCTTCTATTTCTACTGTCATAATATTCCCCTTTTTACGCTTTTGCTACGTTTTGGTTGTTATTAATTTCACTCGCGGTTTTTGCAATATCCACGCGTGCTTTTTCTTCTTCCATTAATTTTTGTGCCTCACCTTCTTCCGCCTGTGAGTTCATTACTGCTATTACAAATTCGATCCACTTATCAGCACCCTTAACCGGTGCGGCTCTCAACAGTGTTAATACATCAACAAGCGCCGGGTTGTGACTGCCAATTACTTCTGCTAGCGCCATTAATTGATTGAAATTTTCCTCGCGCGCTGTTATGTTATCCTCACCTTCGTCTAGCTCCACATACGCCGATAGATTTTTAGTGTCGTTGATGATTTCTTTTGCCATTTGCAGATTAACAAATTCGTGAGACCAAAGGTCTTTACCGTTTTCATCCTTACCTTTAATTTCGATCAATCTGTCCATTTCAGCATATACATAAGGAAAATTATCAACGTAATCCTCAACGATCAGCTTCCGAAAATTCGATATATTTTTATAATACGGATTAATTGCTGCTGCTGCACGTTCTGATTTTTTCTGGAACAATATACCGCTTTCGCCGGATCGCTCGCTCTCTCCACGCATGGCGGCCGGTACTTGTGCAATTTTATCGCCGTGCATTAAACTGTCGATTGTATTGTTAAGCAATTCCGGAGGTACGTTTCCCGGACCTAATTTGTCAATTTTTGTGTTCGGATTCTTGGTCTGTACTACTAAACCCGGTTGATTCCCTTTCCTCTGTAATTCTTCATATACTTCTTTTTCTTGTTTGCCGTGAACCACTACGATTCCGGCCAGTATTTGACTTAGATAATCGCGGTTTTGTGATTTACCTTTATTGATATCGTCTTGCATATCCATCAATAACTCAACTAGACTTACCGCTTCAATTACTTGGTTGGTGTATGAATATGATCCTAGTCGCATTATATCAAAATTCTTTGTTGGAACCTCACTGTCGTCGTCAGAAACTAATAAATCGTTCAATGCCGGTATAATTGTAGTAATGTGGATTATTTCGCCCTCAACCTCGCCTAAATATTCTAAATCAGGATTGTTTAGCTTCAATCTTTTGTACATTTCTTGCGGAATTTGCATAACGCTATTGCCGTCAAATATTCGAACAAAACGATGTTGTACGCGCTCTTGCATTTCCAATATCCGGAAAAGATCATTTTCTTCATTATAATCAGGACTTCCAGAAAAACCGCTTTCTTTAAATCGTTTGATGAACCCATTTAACCTTCTCCACCATTCCCCTTTCTTGCGATCATCAAAATCTTCCTGTTTAACATTCCACCGGTCCATTATGTATTCCGGTCGTTCCCACGCTTCTTTAATGAGCCATCGGCACTTTTCTAGTTTATAATCGCTAGTCTTGGTTTCTGGATCAAGTTTAACACGCATATTGTCGGCAATTTCATATTTAAAATCAAGATAACCCATTTCATTCATTTCGAAACTGCGTACCATATATCCACCAACCGGAAAAATCAACGCATCTGAAAATATTGTTTGTATTTTTTCTTCTACATTCTGTTCGTCATTAATTGCGTTCCATCTGCCTTGAAGGATATCAACCATATTTATAACACTTGGATCTAACGACCGGGTTTTGATCAATGCCCTTCGGCGATTCATTTGTTCATGACCGATAAGCGTAGATAAGTACGGTATCATTATCGTATATTTAAGCAAAGGTTTGTCAAATTCTTGCGCGGCAGCCTTTTCTTCACTCGAATAAGGATCGTTCAAAACATAACGCATACATTCTTCTGAACGCCTAATAATAGGTTGATAACTATCTTCGGCTACTCGCCAGGCGCGTCTTACTTTTTCGGCTTGTGGTGTACTTGGTTCCATTTATACTACCTTCCAAAGATTACTTTCGGAATATGTGCCTCTACCGGACATCCCGGCGTGTTTTTTAGCCATTCTTGTTCTCCAGCCTTTTTCGTTGTCTTTTGCTATAGTTAGTCCCGGTAGAATTATGGTTGCGCCATATTTTAGAGCGTCAAATTCGTGGTCCATGCCCTGAGTGTCAACATCTTCAGGATCGTTTTCTTTAGGTGCTAATGACGGTATATGCTCAATGCAATTAGTACAATTTGAAGTAAATCTAATTCTAGGTACTCCATCTTTGACGGGTTCAAAAGCATCATAAATAATTTTTGCCCCAACCCTCCTGTCTCTCACTCCTTGAGTTAAATAAATACCCTCATCAGCATAATGTTCTTGCGGTGAATATGTTACATGGTCTTTTTCGCTTGTTTTCGCCCAATATTGCGGGTCTGCATATTCTCCGGCAAAATCATCTGGAACTAATTTATATTTTTTAAATGTATATTCGTTTACAAGTTTTGCCTGTGCGCTTGATGCAAGTCCAGTTTCCACTATTTCGTCAAAAACTGTAATGTTCTCATCTCCATCTACGGCTGCAAGCAAGCAAACAAACGGTGCTTTAGTTCCATAATCATAAAATCTATATAATTCGTGAGTATGCTTTGAAAATTCATGTCCGTATCTAAATCTTGTATTTACATTATCCATGTCAATAACATGGGTGCTTTCATCAAACTTGTCGAAAAACATACCCGCAAAACCGCCCCAATCACCGAGTAACCACATTTTTCTCAATGCCGGATTTAAATTGTTCAATGTTTGGACATACTCTGGGTTGTTTTTCATAAGTGAGGGATTTTCAAACACCAACGATGGTATATATTGCCACGATACGCCGTTTTTATCAAAATACGGCTTTCCAGAAATTTGTAGAGTATATGTTAAATCAAATTGTTTTGAATAAACCGTCTCCCCTGGGATTGGCGGACACATATCAACAAACTTTCTTTTCAAAAAAGAGTGCCCTCTCCCTCCCGGATTAGAGGTTAAGCAAGTTTGCGGTTTTAGTTCAGGATTAATAGTACGATTTGAAGTAGTAATTTTATCAATCCATTCTTCGTAAAATTGATTGGCTTCATCAAAACCAATAAAATTATAATTACCCCCGATATAATTTTCTACCGCCCTTGAGTCTTTACAGTGAACTAAATAAATCATTGCGCCAGACGGAAATTCATAACGTCGGTGGCGTTCTTTCCATTGACCGTTATATGGTGGTATTCTATAAAGTTTTTCTGTTTCAGGTTTAAAATTGCGCTCTAATTGCGGGCTTGTTCGGCGAATAATAACGGCTGTATAATCAGGATAATCAATAGCAAGTTTATCAACTACAGGATCGCACTTTTTGCCTTTTTCGGTTAATTCTAAATAGTCGTCGTTGGTTATTTTCTCGCCACGATACTCAATGTGATACCGCTTCGGCATAAACGCTGCCTTGAAAGCCAAGCTCCAGGTTTTGGTTCCGCCCCTGGCGCCGCCAAATAGTATATTGTCAACCTTTGAGGATATAAATTCGGATGACTTTCCGGAATGTGGAGTATAAAAAGTATTAGACATTCTTATTAGATTAGATTATTTCATAAGAAAAAGTTTACTATAAGTCTTGTTTTCTGATTAAATCATGCGAAATGAATATAGTAAATGCCAATCGAGCGTGTCAAGTAAAAACTGATTACTTAGTTTACAGTGCGGTGTTTACTTGGTTTGCATGGAGGGGTTACAACGGGGGTCACAACTAAATTGTTAGAATTTATAAGTTAAATAATAATAGTGGTTACAGGGGGTCATGAAGGGGGTCATTAATCTAAATCTCTAATCGGCAAGGCCCAGATAGGACAGCTAGCTTTCCAGGTGCGACCGCTACCGTCTTGAATCGGCACCGGTTCGCCTTTTTTAAATTGCTTCGCGTCTTTATAAAATCGCTCTTTTGTGATCCAACCACATAGATACATTACACTGTAATTGGCCGGAATTAGTGTAAAACAGTAGCGATCACATTTTTGACGGTCATTGTGTGCTTCAACGCTAATATTCCAAAAATCTTGCGGTTTATAGCCAACAGAAAACATTTTAGTTTTGATTTCAATTTTTTTGCCTTTAATAATAATATCATAGTCGTAGGTGTTTTCAAGTATGCCGTTGTATTGATCCCGGATAACTATTTCACCGAGCGCACCTATGAAATTGCCGCCTCCTTCTCGTTTGCTATTCTTCAATGCTCCAAATTGGAAATGATCCTCTGCCTCTTTAATTTGGCCGGCAGCTATGTGAATTTGTCTAATCACCGTCGAAACGTCGTATCAGTTTGGCGATGTTTTTGCCGGCATTGTGTAAAGTAGGATTTTTTTTGTCGTAGGCGTTTTCAGCAAACCGGGCGCATCGATCAATAATTTTTCTGTGACGATATCTTAGATATTTGTTTATCCACTTCATTATGATTCTTCCTTATGCTCTATGATCTTTACGGTTAATTTTTCTATATCGCTACCAATTTCTAATTTTTTAAATCCACTTCCTAGATGTTTCGGTTTTGATGAAGCGTATGGATATAAACTTCTTTTATTATTTACAGGCAGTCTTAGTTGTTCACCGCTAACCATTTTCATTTTATATTCATCAATTATCCGGTTATATCTGTATTTAATTGCATTGTCAAAATCTTCCATCTCAACTGAAAATCTATCACAAAGTCCTGTTTCCTCTGCCATCATTTTTAATACTGGGTGATTTAAGGTTTCTACATTCCTATCAATATTCATCGCCCATTTTGACAGTTCTCTGTGAACTTCAACTTGACTTGGTACCTCTATTTTGCTTTTAACTATATCGACAAATTTGGCAATCGGTGGGAAAAATGATTCTGATTCAATAAGGTGATTAATACAGTTTGCAAATATATCTTCTTCTATTTTTCCTAGATGTTGATAATATATTTCAATTCTCTCCGGTGTTATTGAAGATCCAAAGCTTTCAGCCAATAACTGTATAGCCTTTCTAAACTTAGTTCTTTCCATATTTTTCCTCCCATTCATCAAAGGCGTCTTTTTTTAGTAATTTAACCGCAGCGTTTTGAAATTTCATCTGTCCGTTTTTGCCTCTGTTCCTCAATCCCCGTAAACTAATAATCTGATTACTCCAAAAATCATCTTTAGTGGCGTTCCTAAGTACTAGCATGATATCTTCATAACTAAATCCGTCTAATCTTTGAAGTTTATCAATTACAGCATAGGAATCATTTAATAGCTTTTCGTCCTTATCCCATTCGTTTAATTGGTTTTTATGTTTAACTGATTGAAATTCGTAAAATTCAGACACAATGTTTTTAATAACATTATTATATTCAATTACATCTTCATCTTCATCTTCAGTGTTTTGCTTTAACTTTTGCTTTAGCAAAAAAGACTGTGTTTTTTTACCACCTTTCTTACCAACTTTTGATCTTATTAAACTTATTTTATTGTCGTGAACCATGCGCTTTTGAAATAGCTTATCGCCTTCAATTTCCAACACTCCTTCATCAACTAATTCGGTTATTGCGACCTTTAAAACATCAACTTGGATAGGCAAAAGTCTAGCAAACTTGCAAGCAAAATTCAAGCAAGTGCTTTGGTTTTGCTTGTCTTTTTGCTTAAGCAAAACAGTTCCATACTCGGTAGATTTGTGTAAAATGCACATTATTTTTATAAAAACACCTTGAGATTCAAGACTGCACAAATTTAATTTTTCGTCGGTTAAATAGTCTTGAACATAAAGCGGTATGTAAGGTTGGTTACGGAGAGCCATTATGTGACCTCAAAAAAGTTACCCCACCAGATTGCAAACAGTTCTCCGCAGGGGAGATAGCCACCGAATAATCGGCATCCAATGGGGTAGTTATTAATTTATATACTGTTTGCATACAACCAATCTACTATAAATCAATTAAACTTCATAATTAGATTCGATTACTTCCTTTGCTTTGTCGTTATCTCTATGATCTAGCCAGTATCTAACCTTTGCCTCGTCGTAAAGAAACATCTGTCCGCTTCCGGAAAATGGCAGTCCGGCTTTGCGCCAGTTATATAATGTTTGCTTTGAAATGCCAAACATCTTGATTACAGCTCTACTTCTCATGTCTTTCTGCATTATTATCCCTTTTTAAATATATTTTCTTGTTTTTGGTTTAAATGATTATAGTTGCCTCTTGCACATTCGAGAATATGTAAGCCTAGTTCAGGCGGTACACAATTCCGCAATATTTGCTTTTTGTTGATTAATTCATATTTAGATAAATCATATCCTAATCGTTCTTCTAAATATTTAAGAGTCCTCCCGTCGTGATTTTCTATTTCTACATCAGTATTAAAGATATTAAAATTAGTCCAAAATAAGTGCCTTCCAAGTTTTTGTGCTATAATTAAAGGATTGTAATATGGAACAACATTCTCTACTATCCACCCACCATAAAAGAAATGTTTTAGTAATATCACCTCTTGATATAAACTCATATCCGGATAACACCAGTCTTTTGAACCTTTAGGAAAACTTGCAGTATTTAGCTTAGTATGGCTTTGGCAAGGCGGCGAACTCCATATAAAATCATACTCTTTGAAATGTTCCAACAAATATTGGTGAGCATCGGCAATTATTACTTTGTCGTCAGGAAAAAAATCTTGGTATACTGTTGCAATACTCTCGTTGTTCTCAACTGCGGTAACTTCAACATCAGTCCAAAGTTTGCGATTCCCACCAATTCCTGCGTATAGGTTAAGAACTTTCATTGATTTCCTCTAGTTTATCGTATTCAGTTAATAATTTTTTTAAAGTTTTTAATTTAAGACCACAAAAATCTTGCATTTCTTTCATCGCCCTTCGTGCTGAAAGACCGGAATGTGGTGTAAGATACTTCTCTATATCGCCGATAATGAACTCCATTGCTTCGACAAAGCTACTTAATCCTGATTTATGTAATTTTATCGTATGGCGCAACTGTATCGATTCAGTATGGTTGTGGATTATGTTGGCAATTTGTTTTCGGAATATCCATAAAAACACTCTCCTTCTCAATCGAGGAGGCGTGTACTCGACTACTTCACCCGGATCGCTTGCTACAGCTTTTGCTTCGTCTATATTCACGATCGAGCCTTTTCAGTCGGTAGATCAACTATTTGCGGAATATCATAGGCATCTATTAATGGCTTTATCGATGTAGCGATATTGTCGGCCAGGTATTTTGATCGTTTGCCAATTTCCGGACCGGCTCCGAAATGAACGATTTGAAATTTTCCATTTATGTCCATAGTTATAAATATGGCTATTATTTTTTTATTCTTTAGAGCAACCTTAGCTATATCAGATGTCATGTCGCGCAGTTGATTCCTTTCTCGCTCGCTCACTTCTGAACGAACATCTACTTGCTTCACACCTTTTTTCTCTTGTTTTTTAACCGGTTTAGGTTTCTCGATTTTTTTAATCTCTTTTGCCATTATTTTCCTTTTTTTT
>Ga0209976_10000156_pt1 | contig 48150 bp, 67 predicted proteins | sample SumtaG_FD_182806 | JGI IMG/M metagenome (GOLD analysis project Ga0209976, IMG submission 182806) | Deep subsurface microbial communities from Indian Ocean to uncover new lineages of life (NeLLi) - Sumatra_00157 metaG (SPAdes) (version 2) | ecosystem: Environmental > Aquatic > Marine > Oceanic >... | reverse complement strand
GTTGCCAATATGACCTGGCCAGCAGGCTCAATATCAACCGAGCTTACCCTTACTGTGTATTCGACAGAGCTTGATAATGTGATTGTGAAATTAGACGAAGGGGAAAACACCAGCGAATGCTTACCGGCCCCTAAAGTGCCTGAGAATATTTCATCACTACTTACGCCACTGGTCCCTATTTTAACTAACACGTTGCCTTGAAATATATCTAACGACAGCCCATGCTCTAAACCCACATCAGGTCCGGCTACCGTTACCGTTTGATACAGTATTGCGCTAGTTGTGCCGCTCCCGGTAAAAGTTGCATAGCCGTTAAGCTCCCACGCTGTCGAACTACCTGCGCCTGAGTTATCTGTCCATCCTGAAATGTCGGTATCAAAGTCGGGGTTAGTTATTGTGCTGCCTACGGCTGTCCTAACTAATATTTCGTCATCTATCCAGATCCGCACCTGGTTGTTTGTGAACTGAAGAATGGCTATATCATCAATAGCTGATACAAAATCAACCATATAAGCCTCGCCGACAACAGTACCAAGGCTTTCAGAGCCGGGACGATACTGCATTGGGCCTAATCGTAAAGGCAGGAAGTTAAGCATTGTTTCGCAAGAATTGTTAATCTTGCTGACATCATCTCTTGACAGTGCCAGCGGATCTACTTCGCCGCGATTGAACTTATTATAGATGGCCATTATGGTCTCCGGCGCTGTGATCGTCCGGTGTTTCTCGCCCTAACCCAGGAGCCTTCTGCTATTAGTCGAGGCGGTGACTGCATGGCGTCAATGGACTTGGCTGCGCTTTCGCGCTTGGCAAACTCTGAGTTAACTTTGTTCTCTGCTTTGGGGTTAAGAACCATGTAGCTGTCTTTTGCCATTCGAGCAGAGATTAAACGCCGGAATGATGGAGACCAACTATCAGGGCCATCTAAAAAATCACTGGAAACGTATTGAATATAAATAACATCAAAATCAGTGAACAATATGCCGTTCTCATCCAAGTACGTTTTAAGTGGTCGTTGAAAAAATTCATCGTGGAACACGCCTTCAAGCCGGTGTAAGTCGTCCGGCAAGTCATGGCCGCGCCTCCATCCCCATTCTGGATCATAAGACGGGTTAAAGTTGGATAGGATGGACTTTAAAGCCCAATGCCAACCAATATCCTCCAGTGTAGCCTCAACTAAATCGGCGTCGATGGCAGTATCTAACACAGAGCGCCTATGCGAATCATCGTTATTGTCTGTGATCTTCTCCAGGCCCATCATCAACAACGCATCGTTGTAAATGTTTAACAGCTTAGTTGACAGCGTTGATGTAGAAGCCTTGCTTCTCTGCCTTGGCTCTTTGGTGCTTTCGATATTTAAAGCAGCTTCAATGCGCTCTGAAAACTTCTCGTTGAGCGTTTCATATTCAGCAGGGACTAATCGTGTTGATATTTCTCGAGCAAGGTAGGCAGAAACGACAAGGGCAAAGGCTGGCGACCATTTAGTGTAGACTTCAGCATTATCGGAAGATGAATAGCGAACAAAAATTGTGCTGTATTCACACGCAATTGTTCTATCTTCATTGATGTATCGGGTAACGGGTTGATCTAAGCGTGAGTCACTGTAAACGTCAACGGTAGCAATCCAATCACTAGGCAATGTGAATACGTTATCTAAATCGTGATTGGCGCTAGGGACCGAAACGGTGAGCTTTACAGTTTTTCGGGAAAATACCGGCTTAACAATCTCAAGACAATAGTTAATCGCGTCAAAATCGAAAGAAGAATCAAGTAACCGCCTTGGCTCCCGTTTCTCTGTCAGGCTTGTTAATGTGCGCTCACCTATCAGGATTAGCGCATTGTTATAAACCGAGAGCTTGTCAATCGCCATGTTTGCCTCTTATCGGCTCATAGCCGCAATGTAGTCTTCTAATTCACGGTAGGCATCGGCCTGCTTGGGAATGCCTTCTTTAATGACATCACCATTTTCGTTATTCATGATGCACCACTTCTTCGGGCCGCGAAGTTTGATCTCATACTTAGATGTTGGTATTTCGATCTCTTCGTCACCGGCCAGGTCAGCACCGCCAGTGATCTTTAATCTCGCATCGGTGCCTTGCGAAAAGGTAACAATGAGGTAAGCAACAAAGCTGTGATCTTCTGCGACCACCCTGACCTCATCAAACATTTTTAATCGGGGCGCAATGTTTACCCATAAGCCAGGGTTTTCTAAATCGTCTTTAGTTACTCCCAAAGGAACTTGACAATCAAATCTACAATATCTATGTTCGGCTGTTTGAAACTCTGCTGGTTTTATTGGCGTTACTTTTGTGTCAGTCATGGTATTTCTCCAAAAAGGGCCATCATCCAGACAGCCAAGGTAAGCGGGGCTAGCGAAACCACTAGCCCCTGACCGAAAGGGTCTAAGTTGTAAACGGAGTGGCCGGTGTGGCAGTACAAGAAGTATTACCAGTAATAGTCCACAATGTCGCAGAAATACACTCAACATCAAAGATACCGCCGATCAAGCCACCAGTGGTGGTTGCGTTCATTGATAATCCGATGTGAGTTGTACCATCAGCGAAGTGAGTTTCATCAGTTGCAGCAGCCTCGATTGCACCAACCAAGCTGCCCACAATAAACGTGGTAGCCGCATCGGTATCAACCTGATAAGCGGCGGCGGTTAAGTCAACAGTTACGATGAAACGGAACTTCAACCCGACCACAGGTGCTGGCAGGTCAAATATAATACCGGCTGCGCGATCAAACAGGACGTTAGCCCCTGACTGAGCGGCGGTAAGGGTTAAGGTTGCACCAGTCCCAGAGATTAAGGCAGCGCCTGGACCCTCTGATTTCTGGATAGTGGAAGCACCATCAGTAGTAACAACACTGACAATACAGAGAGATACGATAGTGTTAGTCTCGTCGGTGACAACCATAGTATCATTGACTTTCATTCCCAGGTCGAAACCATCAGAAAAATAGTCTGCGCCCAAGACTGTAGCTAGGGCATCCCCGTCTGTGTAATGCCACAGTGAGCCTGTTGAAGCGCCGACTCCTTGTGAAATTAACCGAGGAGGATTAGTAATTGCATAAGCCATTGTCTATTCTCCTTAGCTTAGGGCAGCTTCAAGGTGCGGCATTTTAATGACCCCTGAATTCTGCAATAGTTTAGATCCCATGTAGGTAGAGCAACGCGCCCAAGATTTATCATTCTTGTCGTCATATCCTACATACGTTTGTACTCGCTCCATGTCGCAAGCGTGACCAACAGCGTTTTGTGAGTACATAAAGCAAACCGCGAGGTCAGTACCAACACCAGGCAGGTCAGCATCGACAATCCAGTTAACGCCATACCAGTTAAAAGCGTAAGACTTATCAACGCCTTCAAACGGCTTACTTGAAATATAGTCAGCAGAAGTAAACTGATTTAACCCCATTAACTTACCGTAAAATGCTGGTGTGATTAACGCGAATACCGGCGCGTCTTTTAATGCAAACGCATTGCCGAGTTTGGTTTTCGCTAACGTCACAAGGTCCAGAGTTGCTACAGCAGCAGCGCCCCAGGTGTTTGTCGCATTACCCAGTGCGTCATGGATGTCATTGTCAATCTGGCGATTAATAACAGCCATACAAGTGTGCTGCATGATTTTACGACCATCGCCTTGTGAAGCGAAGATGTTAAAGTTGGTCCTTTCAGGGACATCATGCCACTCTTTTAAAGTGACGGTGAATTGATTTAGGTTATCAGGACGTGTTGGAATGTCTCCATTCACGCCGCGAGTAACAGCAGTGGCACCACCGGAATCTGCAACTAGAAAGACCGCTTCATTACCACGGACTTCAGTTTCAGTAACTACAGTATGACGAACAAGGGTCTGCCTTTTCTCGAAACCTGCAATATATTCCTGACGGTACATGCGTTGAAACGCTGTATCAGCCATGAGTTTTCCTTAATAGAAAGATTATATTTACCGCTGGTTCGAGTTGGCCTTGAAATACTTTAGCGAGTTGACCGTGGGATCCGGGGTCGCACCATATTTATTTGGGGTCTATGTACGGTTGTTCATTTACAATTTTAATGCTTTTGTGCGTTAATAGCAACTTTGCATCGGTTAACGCCCTATTTCAAAGGCGCTTAACGATGTTAAGTTAGTTTAAACTCGCCACGTGACCATCATATACTTGCTTTATTGCCAAACACAAAAGCTCGTTATCATCCCTAAAGTCGCCACCGCTTCTTTCGCTTCTAAAATGCCATTCTGGACCCTGCTTAAAAGCAACAGATGTCACCATTTCTGTTCTTGGTGATCTCGAATCGTTATCAAAAAACATTACTCTACTCTTAACGCTTTCTACTTTTGGGTTGTTTTTTATATATTCAATTAATTTATCGGTATTCATTATTTAATCCCCCTTAGTTTTAATTGCATAGTTGCCTTACGCCTGGACCGGTACACTTTCACCTGCTTAGCCTGGATCAAGTTATTCATCCATTTACGATGCGCATACCGCATGTGTGCGCCTTCATCAAGCCTGATATCAAACTTATCAGAAACAATAGTAATGGGCAGAACAAAGCCCACCTCTTTAACGTCATCGATGCAGGCAGCGTAAACCGTGTGACCTACCTTAACTAACTGCATAACTTCTCCTTTATCACATCTAAACTCTGTAGTACTTCGGTAGTCTTTCCGCCGCTAAAGTGAATTGTCGAGCCTGATGTTGGATGGGCTGTTATGCAATTAACGTTATCCATATCAACTAGAACTTGATTGTTTTTGCCGGTTGAGTATTTCCTATTAAGAATCATAATCCTACACATAAATCACCCAATTTTTAGCAGCAACCATATAAAAAGGAAACTCAGTTAGTAATTCCCGACCACGATTAGGGCTTGTTAAGTAAAACCTGCCTCCCTCAAATGACATCACAGAGTCTTTAAAGCCCTTTTGACACACTTTGTTACCGTTGCTCTCCATCTCGGTAAGAGCGTAGGCAAATGAGCCGTCGATAGGGGATTTCGGATCTTCAACAAACATTATAGGCCCAGGGGCTAACTTGGCTTTAATGTCAATATACTTAGGCTCATGCTCATCATTCAAGATAGCAAGGGCAAGGATCAACCCATTGGCCATTGCTGGCTGGTTAACGCGATGCTCTGCTATCTCTTTCACGATGGCTTTTACTTCGGCTTTAGTGGCCATTAATAACCCCCTGCCATGATGGTTACAAGCTTTTGGGGCTTCTTACGCGCCGGGTTGCGGTAAGAAGCCTTACGAGTATTAGTTCTAACCGTTGAGCGGCCACTGGTGTTACTGGTTTTCTTAAACTTCTGGTTGCTCGGTTGATTGCCGTAATCAGATTTATGTGCCATGTTTATTGCCTCATATTTTCTTGTGCTGTGATTAAATCTTGGTACCGCTGTTGTGATTTGCCGTCTTTAAACCAGGCATCCGTACCCATTTTAGCTTCGAGTGTCGCTATCTCACTGTCAATAGCTTCAGTTGGATTGGCTGAGTTAGGAACTACAGTGCCAGCCGGGTTAACCTTCCGCGCAACGTCAGCGAAAAACTGAGCCACTTCAGGCGAGTTAAACATTGCTCGACCATCTGCCATTCTCGCGTTCATGAAATCTTCGCGTACAGCTTCAGGGAGTTGCTGGGTTAGGCCGCTGATCATGTTGATGTTGGTTTGGTAGTCAGAACCCCATTGCTCATTTAACATAGTGCGGGTATTTTGAGTATCTAAGCCGTCTTGCTGCACAATCTGCTGCTCTTCTGCTGCCCTGGCGGTGAGCATGGCATTGGTTAACTGACCCATAACATCGGTGCTAACGTTGTTATCGTGAGCCACTTTAAACACCTCATCCATAATTCGGGAGTCAGTATCACCAAGCACCAAACCCTCTTCTAACGAGTCGCTGTAGCCCTCTGCTGAATCAGGGATGCCATTAGCTTCGCGGTACTCTGCGATTTGCTCATCGGTTGAGTTTTCATCCAGACCGACAGGTTTAACACCTTCACGAATTTTGTCTTGAGCTTCAAAATGGATTTTGGTTAGGGCTTTTAAATCTGTCACCCTGCCTAGTTGTGTCAATCTTTTGGCGGATTCATCTTCACTGAGTCCTAGCGAATCAACTAACTCGTTGCGCCATGTTTCAGGTAATGAACTGTAGAACGGATCTGCTGGCGCTGGCTCAGCCGATGGTGCCGGTGCCGGAGCAGGAGTTGGATCACTTACTATCGTAGGGATCGGGGTTGCTGGATCGACTACTGGTGCCGGATCGCCACCACCAGCATCAGGCTCTGGCGAGCGGTATACTTGGGTAATTCTATTTAAGTTAAACATTATTTTCGGCCTCGGTATCGTATTTGCCTATCGGCTGTTTTAGTAATCTAGTGATGTTTTGACCGACAAACGCCCGTCCATTTATAAAGGCTGTTTCGTCAAAACTATTTGGTACGTAAAGCAAATCGTGCGCTCTACATAGTGCTTCTACAATATATTTAAGTGCTGCTTTCTGCTGGTATTCTGTCGCGGCCCCCTTGCTTAAGTTTTTAAGTGCTTCATGCTCGTGCTTGTGTGGCTGCCTAACCTGTAGGCTTATGTTCTTAGGTTTCACTGTTGCGCCTCGCCCTGTTGAGCCATTGCAGCAGCTTGCATTAATGCTTTCTGCTGTCTGACTTGTGCCACCTGCTCTGGACCGTTAAGCCACTGTGCCGGTGCGCCCATGCCGTTGATGGCATCGCGTAGAGCAACGTCGAAGTTGATGTTATCAATAACGCCTTCGTCGAGAGTTGCAGCTTCGGCAAGCATACGGCTGACCTGGTTAAACTTGTTGGCTTTCTTCTCTTCTTCACTCTCAGACAGTGGTGAAGTAAACTTGAACTTAACATCACGACCACTTAAAGAATCGGGTATGTCGTAAGGCGAACCAAGTAAGCCACCTTGCATAGCAATTTCAAAAGCTACTTCACACAATTGGCCGTTGTATTCTGACTCGATGGGGGCAAACAAAGGAAGGTTTTCGCGTCTGAATTGCTTCATTCTTTCACTTACTTCGTAGGCTGTCATTTCTCTTGTAACATCAGGGAGGGATAGCTTGTTAAGATAGAAAGCGCTTGCTAACACTTGCTTAATGTCGCCGCGCATTTCTAAGCCTATCGGGAAGCCACCGCGATCTTGAGCAATAGGGCGCAACGCTGCCCCCATCTTTTCGTCGTACTCGTCATCTACCCAGGTAATCCCGTCAGGTGCCAGGTCAACATCTGAGCGTATAACTTTTTGAGTGGCTATCATTGGCGGTCTTGCGTAACGCTCACCAGCCTCCAGCAGCGTGTGAGTCATCGCTTGCAATGCTCTTGCATCAGGTAGACCGACAACAGTGGCAGGAGAGTACGCATAGGCTCCCCCTGCGATAGTTTGAAATCGAGGGATGATGTAATACTTGTGGTTAATGCCAACAGCTTCAATTAAATGGTTGTTGGCCACGTCAATGAATATGGAAACGTAGGGATTTTTAATTGAATCATCGCCATACATTTCACCAGGCAGGACCATGTGATGCACTTCGCTTGTCTCAAATGGCTTATCTTTAACGTTTTCGTTTACTTTTGTGTGGACCTTATCACCGAAATAGCTCTTTTGTTGTGCATTGGTTGGTTTCCACCGCCTAACCACACCAGATATTGAACCGGTTTCGTCCTCAAACCATGCCATATCCCTTAAATGCCAGTTTCTAAACAGTAAGCCATTCTTGAACTTGTTCATTTCAATGCTAATAGCGCACTGGCCAAAGGTGGCAAAATCATGATCGCCTTCTTTGGTGGCCCGGACAAAGTTAGCTGAACGATCATCAAATAAGTCTTTTAACCGGCCACTCGCCCACTGTAGCCAAGCCTCACCGTCATAGTCGGCCTCGCCTTTAACGCCCATGCTGAACCAATCGCCATCACGCAACATGGCACTGAATGAGTTACCCAGGTCACGCCGTACTAAAACAGGATACGAGTCGACAAGTAAATCCGCTAATTCGTTGCCGATGTTACGAGTCACAGTGAAGTCAGCCCGTTCTGGGTAGAAGTGATCTGCTAACGTTTGATATAGCGACAGCATAGGATACTGCTTAGTAAACAAATCCTCTGCCTGTCTCTTTAGGTCATGGACCTCTAATTTAGCCAAGTTTGCTACTCTCACTCATGATAGTGCTAGCTCTACCGCTTGTTTTACGGCGCTTAATTTCTTTTTCTTTAGCTCGCTTACCTGCTAAATCTTCAGGGTCCGGCGCTAATGCTGGATCTGGTATTTTTGGCATTTCAGGAGACTCAAAAAGCCCTCCGGTAACTGTGTGTAACAACTTCTTAACATCACCCATTGCAAACCCCTTGTTAGTTGTTGCGATTTTACCATTTACGGCTTATTTTATCAAACCTTGAGGCTGAACGGTTGGTTTTTTTGCCGCCACTGTCAAACCTTTTAGCAGATCTATCCGCTGTTATCTTGGCTGGTGGTGTCCAGTTTGCATCCTTAGCCTTGCGAGTCATTGACGGGAATAGCTCAGTTAATGCCCAAATCCTAGCGTCTGCCCTGTCCGGTGACTTCAAACCAACATATCCACCGGTAAGCATTGCCACCATCTGATCTTCCATTTCAGGGAAGTAACCAACGTGGTGAACCTTGCCTAATTCATCCAGTGCCGCTATTGGCTCGGCTCGTACAATCTTACCTCTTGTGGCTATTACGTGTTGATAGGGCAGGTCGGGGTTTTTAGCCTGAAGTACCGCACGGACCATATCACCGCCAAAGTTCTTCTCACCCACCACTCTGTCTGCCTGGTGCCGCTCATACGCTTCATTAACGATATCGGCCCATTGCTCAGGACTGTATCGGCCTGATAAGTCTTCAAGTATATAACCGTGGCTATCGGTGCCTAATGCAGCAACCACGATGCCTATTTCATCAGAGCGGTAATCTTCATCGCCTGAACAACCAGATGGATCGACAGCAATGACAACTCTCAACCATTGCGGGAGCGTTCCCTCTTGCCCTAATCGCCGGTTAGTGGCCAGGCATTCTTCAGTCCACAACTGACCATCGCTATCATCAGCGAATCGACCAAGCAAGAATCTGTTACGCGCCTTTTCTGGTAAGCCATCAAGGAAGGAAATGTATTTAGGATCTAGGTTGTCGATGTTATCGCCGGGGTTGATTAGGTAAAACCCAAAGTCAAAAGGGTTCTTTTCAGGCTGCTTAGTTTCAGGGTTTCGCTTCTCTACGAATCTTAAGAACGTCCAGTGCTTTTTAGATGGGGGGTTGAAGTCGTAATAAGCCTTAAGGTTTAAGCAATCGGTCTTTTGGGCCAAACGGGTTAGCGCCAGTATTACCGACTGCCAGGGTATCTGTGAACACTCGTTAAAATAGATGGTGGCAAACTCCATGCCCAATATCTTTTCGGCACGCTCTTTGTCGTCCAGGCCACCAAACCATACCTCTGAACCATTAGGCAGCGTCAAGAACCAATCGGTTTTATCAAGGTTAGAGTTTTGCATCAGGCCGGGGAAACACAGCGACATAACTTTAGGTAGCGTGTCGCGGATGATTGTAGCTTTGATTGCGTTGAACCGATACCTGAATATAGCATGGCGCGATTCTTTAGCCCTTAATGCACGCAAGATCACAGCACGAACAAGGAGAAAAGTTTTGCCGGAACGTGATCCTCCGCCCAAGGCAATATGGCTAGCATCGCTAATCAATACGTCCATCGCTTTGTCTTGTGCTGTGGTTAGCTCGAATTCGGTCATTTTGTATTTGTATTCATTTTTAGAAGTATATTCCCGTAATTTTCCTTACTAATCTGCATAAGCATTCATTGTGAGTGAATAACTATAACTTAGCATCCTTGCCTTCGATGTTAATGGTGACGTTGTGATCAACTTTCTCCGCAGCGTCCCACCCTTCCATAGCCCTTAATTGCTTTATAGCGTCCGTCTGAGAGTGTGTCTTGAACTTTATGCCATCCTTGCCCACCGACACCTCGCTAACTACCCTGGCGGCCTTCTCGCTTATCTCATCGCTATCTTTGAAGGACCACACTGACTGTTTTTTAACATTGCCCTCATCATCCTTGATTTGAATGGTGGAAAAATCAGCAATATCATTTATCTTGGTTTTGGCAATATCGGTGAGTATTTCCATTGCCTCAGAGCGGCTAAGTATTGAGTTTCCTGCGCTTTCTTCAAGTAAAGATTCGTAAAAAGCATTAACCTGAACTCTTTTGAACATCTTGTGCGCAGCAGAATCAGCAGAAACATCGTTTTTAGCCTTGCCGCCAGCAGCATAATAAGCCCGTCTTTGGGATAGATTACCTTTAACCATATTGATGACAGTTTTACGCTGTAGGTCAGTTAGTTCCCTTGATAATTCAAGTTGTTTTTCGGTGAATGTGAATATATTTGAACTCATGCTTGTTGCTTTTTACAGTTAAATTTATATATCGCCTTGACTTTCTTAAGTCTTTCTTCGGCACTATTCCCAATGTTCATTCTTTCAAGAACCCCAGTCACATAGCCCATTTCATATTGCATTTCTGCCTCGGTTAAGCCGTCCATTGCTAATCTAAGGTGTTTTGAGCGTGCTGATTTATTTGTTTTCATATCAAAGGCAAGCGCAAAACATCTAGCCTCTAACTGTGCTGGTGTTATCGCATTGGTATTCAAGCTAATTATTGCTAACAATATTATAATCGCTTTCATAGATACCTCGATTGTCTTATTTTCAGTTGATAGTAATAATTTATTTTCGATGTTAAATGGAACAGGCCGCAAGCTTCACATTTGTAGTGCTTAAGTTTGTATCCTTTGTTTAACAGTATTCGTGCGGCCCTCTTTGCTTTTTTCTTGTGAGATACGCCTTTTTATCGCACATTAACACGCTGCACTTACAGTAAAGCTCACTTCATCACCGTGCCACACCTCCGGGTTAGGTGCCGCTCCTGAGTTGGTGTAAATACCGCAGACCTTCCACGTTCCCGCCGTTACAAAGTCAGTCGAGTTAGTGAAAAATTCCATGTATTCATTGCCGCTAAATACTACGCTTGCACCATCGACAGTTACCGTTACGTTTGATGCTGGCGCTGTTACTCGTGGGTTGGCCACCGTTATTTCTGTTCCGGCCGGGTTGGTGAACTTTAAAGCTAGTGCTGTATTGCTGGATAGGTCGGTGCCGGTATCATATCGAAACGGCTTGCCTGATTCTGTTGCTTTTAATGCCATTGTTATTCCTTAATATTTCCTTGAACCGCTATGCCTGTTGCGTCCATAGCGGCTATTAATGACTGCCCGGTTATATCTAAACTTACCCTAATTAATTGGCCGTTCGGATCAATACTTGATTGTAGCGCGAATTCACCGATTTGACTAACTTGAAGCGATTCGCCGCTAATATCTAAGTTGACTCTGAGGCTTTCTCCAGTAGGATCTATTCTGCCTGGTACGTTAAAGCTTGGACCGGCGAATAGACCTTTTCGTTGCCAGTACCTTTTAGCCCAGTACCGGGGGCTGAAATAACGTGAGGGAAACATTAACCTGCTGCATCCCTGACTACTACGCTTCTGTTACCGTTTGCGTCCACGGTTGCTGTTAGTCGCGTCTTGCTTCCGTCTGCCGCCTTAATGACTACAGTGTTTGTTTCTGCGCCTGACAGGACGCCTGTGCTTGCTGACAATAACAGCTTTAATGCTTCTTCGATGGTAAACCCGTCCGCATCACCTGAGGCTAGAATTGCTGCTGTGGTTAGCATATCGGTGTTTGTTGTGCATGTGTTTACTGTGGTGCATGTGGTTACTGTCGGTATTACTGCACCTGTATGAGTTGTGTTTGCTAGTATTACCGGGCTAGCAGGGAGCATAACATACCCTGATGTAGCGTCTGGCGTTACGTCCCAGTTCTTATCTATCGTAGCGACCTTGGTTGTGCCGTTATAATCTATAACTGTTCCTGACTGGTCCTCTCCCGTTCCGCTGCGTACAAAGCAGATTTGACCCCTGTATGTGTCGCTTGACGCACTGGCTAATGCGTTTAGGGTTATTGTGTTGGAGGTTGCCGCTTGCGCCAATCCTTCGTTGACGTGTTCTCGCCCTGGGTTAGTAGTGATTAAAAATGTGCTTGTTGTGTCAGGATTCACTTTCCAGTTTCTATCTACTGTCGCGGTCTTGCTTGCTCCGGCATATTGGATAATTAAACGAGATTGACCCGCGCCAACACCTGAAATAATTGCTATTTGCCCTGGATCATACGCGCCATCAACAGCAGATGCGCTGGCATCAAGTTGTATTTGGTTATTTCCGGTGCCTGGTCCTTGTGCCAAACCAGTCCTTACAACGCCGTTTGTGGTTTGGTTCATTACTCCGGTAATATCCATTATAACCAGGCCAAGAGAATTATTGACGGTGTTAGACACTTGCCCTCGAATAAATACCGAACCGCCTGTACCTGTGACCTGTGCCGTGCCGCCGTTTCTGAACTCCCAGGAGCTTACTGTGGTGGCAACAATATTAATTCCATTCAACCCACCACTAAACGACCTGATATTTACAGTAGAGCTTGATGCGATGCTGTTATAGTCAATCACCGGTGAGCTGCTACCAGCCACTCCTGACTTGCCATCGTTAATAAAATAGTCACCATTAGATCCGAGTGTCATGGTGCTTAGATACTGACAATCGGCTTGATTTGACGGTGGTATAGTGGCTACGCCTATTTTACAGGCTCTATAAGACGGGGGCGTCACTGTTGCGGTGCCGGTTCCGGTTATTGTGCCTCCTATAAATGTCGCGCCCTCGATTGACTGGCTACCTTGATCTATTGAGGCACCGACTGCCAATATAGTATACGCGTCTGAGTTTGCTGATAGTGCAATAGAAGATCCTGATGCTAGATTGAATCCTTTAATGCCGAGAGCGGTAGACAGTGTTAATGCTGCGGCCCACGTTGACACTGGGTTATCAGCAACGCCATCCACAAATATCTCTGTGTTTGTGTTTGATGCGTTAGTGTCAACCCAAATCAGACCGTTTGCATAACCTACAGATTGAGACACAACCGCATAAGAAGTGATTATCCTGTCTATTCTGAGAGTTGCCGTGGTTAATCCGGTTTCTTCAAATCTTATTCTAACTTTGCCTAGATCGGCACCAGTGCCAGTGTGCCTAATTAATAAAGCTGGTGTTAATGAAGAATCAATAGAGCCGTTTGTACCGGCTAAGAAATCTATTTGATCCCATGCTGCACCGCCCCAGTCCCAGGCGTAAACCGTTATTGAGTCGTTAGCGCCGTTAATCCTTAAATCAATCTGAGCATTGGAGGCGGTTCCGTTTCCGCTTACATCAAATTGGTAGTATAAATCTATCACTCCCGCCGTGTCGGTATGTTCATGATAAATATTGTCTACAGTAGCGGTATTTGCAAATGTTCCACTTGATTGCGTTCCTGTTGTTAGTACGTAAGATTCTGACTGAATGCTAATTGATGATGAGCCGGTTGATAATTGGCCTATTTGAGCCTGTGTTGCGGGGAATGTGTCGCCTGTTACGCCTGTTGTGTCGTACTGTAACTCTAAATTATCGGCGGCTGTGGAGTCGTCGCTAATTTCTAAAATGTTGGCCGGTAAATTATCAGTGCCTAAAACTAGCGAGTCGTAAATTACCGCTGGTAAAATCATATAACGTCTGTGAACAGCCAAGGCCCCGGCCACATGGACATCAACCTCAATGATTCCTAACGTGTCGGTATCTGTAGCGTCTAATACTGCTGAATACCTGCCACCGGCAACGTGGGTTGCGCCACCTGAGTTTTTATCAACCTCAGTGGTCGCGCCGCCTTTAGTTAGCTTGATATCAGTGTTGGCTATCGTTAGCCCGGTTTCCTGACTGTTAAAATCTAGTGAGTCAAGAAATGGCCCAAGCTTGATTTCTTGCGATGCTGTTGACTGTCTTAACCACATTTAAAAATGCCTGATTATTTGTTTGTGATAGTATATCACAATATTCCACTCATGAAAAAAGCGCCGTCTTAGGCGCTTATAGCTTCTTTGGCTTTACTGCGCCTTTGTTTAACGCAAGGTCTAGTTCTGGTATTTCTAGCATTACTCCCCCTTTAGTGTGATAGTGAACTTATCGCTATCAATGATTGCTTGAAATATTTCTGTCCTTCCTCTTGAGCCTTCCCAGATCTCAAGCAGCTCGGCAATGATTTTCTGGCTTTCTGTCCTGTTGTCTATTGGCTTGGCCCACGATGGATAATCAGCACCATATAGCCCACAACCAACTCCCCGGGCATGGTGCCAAAATGTTATAACTGTTGTTGTGTCATCTAGCTTACATAGGCCGATAACTTCGACATTTAAATCTAAGAAGTCACTAATTCGACTGTCAGCAATTTTGCCAGCTATAAACACGCTACCAACAGGCGGCACTTCACCGGCCTTTTGCATTTCTCGCGTGAATACCGGCTTAGGTATCTCACCATTGCAAGGTGGCTGAATGTCCCAATCTGGCCGGTTAGTGTGCAAATCAGTGTTTGCTACCTCGCTGCCTGATTGATAATACTCAGATGAAAATGGCGGCACTGTAACCGGCATTTTGACGTGTTCATCTTGATTGTCGTCTAATGCTTCAATCATTAGCGCGATGTCGTGGGCTTTGGCTCCCTGGGGCTGTGCCTTTGTTAAAACGCCGTCGATAGTGTGATCTTCTTCGCGCTCACCGATTGGGCGGGATAGCTCGATTGTGTTTTTCATTCTGCCGGTGACAAAACCAACATCTTTCCAGCCGTAATTGGCTAGATCGTTAATGGTAAACACTTGCTCACCGCTGAGCCTAATGAAGTGGCTTACAAAACCATTATCTGCTGGATGATAATGTGTCGCGTCTTCTGTGTTCTTTTCTGTAAAATTGTTCATGTTTGCTCCTTGCTTGAATTTAGCCAGTAGTGCGGCGTGGTTAAGTTTCCATTCTGTAATTGGCTTGCTGCAGTCGTCATGCCACGCAAGACCACCCGCATTTGTTGTGTGCCACCCTTCCCCATAGTAAACATCTACAACCACATCATCATCGACAGGCTGCTTGCCGGTGTTTGGGCGGTCTGCGAATGATACGATTAATAGGTGAGGGTGATCCCTGTCTGGATTGTTTAAGTTGACAACGTTACCTTGCGTAACAGCAAACTCTTTTTCTCTATAATGCTCCGCTGTGCCATACGCAACGTTCAGGAAGACATCACCAATAACCACTGGCGTAATCTTTCGGCAAAAATCGATTGGTATCATTTTATCTTTGTTCATGTCCTCTCCTTTTACTGCCTGTTAATTAATTGATTTGATTTTGTCCAACCTTTGTGCTGATCGGCCTTGTTATTTGCTACGCTATTCATGCCTCCCTCGTTTAAGCCGTTTTCCCTGCAAAATTTGGTTAAATTGTAAATATTAACAGTCTCACCTTCGGGTGATATAAAAGTGTACCTCTTCGCTAGCGCCGCTTCTTTATTTTGCTGCGGCGTTACGAATGCGCAAGTTTTTGGACCGTAGACTTTATTACCCTTAATCTTTATATCCTTATCTAGCTCCATTCCGGTGCGGTAATTAAGCTCGAACCAAGCTGCAAAATTCTGGTAATTGTGCCAATCGGTAACAACGGAGCAACACTTGTATGTTGGTTGTGTCTCAAAATTAGCGGTTGAGTAGCAGCGCTTGAGCATGTTGCGCCATGTTCTATAAGCCTTAGTTGGTTTATGGTCAATTTCTGATAAATATTTTCCGTCACCGAAAAACCCAACTCCATAAGCCAGCGACACAGACAGATCTTTAACCAACCCCAGCCTTATGTTTCCTGAATGCGCTATCGTTATAAATCCAGTGTCTGAAAACCGCACCTTTACGGCGGAGCAGCCTTTGTATTCAATTATTTTTAGCGATCCGCACTTGCTGGTTTCATGAATCGTGCCGGGTAGCATGTCTTTTGGGATATTCATTTTACGCACCTTTAAGAATGGAATTGTTGCCCTATCTCTAGGGCGAAAGGTGCTGCGCGTGAATGTCAATTCTACCACACTAACTAATCAGTACCAAGTGATCAATAGAAAGACCGCCAGTTTTACCGGTGACTTTAATCACGATGTCACCATGCCCTAGCGCCCAAGGTTCAGATCTTATTTCGTGCTCAGAAAACCGATCAATACATTTAACTGGAAAGTATTTTACTTTTTGCCCAATTGGGAACTTCTTTTTAGTTTCTTCGATGTTCATTACTTTTCTACCCGCGCTTCGGCTCTCAATAATCTAATCTCTTTTGATAATGCCTTGCACTCTTTGTCGTTTTCGGCAAGTAAGCACATTGCATTTTCAAGCATTTTATACATCTTAGGCGCTGCGGCGATTAAGTGGGCGTCATGCGGGTTCTCCATTTCATAATTAATACTGCCAATTTTAACTAAAGTTCCGTAAGATATTGACCACTCGCCTTTGGTTATTTTTGTTTCCACGTTTTACCCCTTTTTATGTTGGATATTGATTTCGAAGTAACATTGTAGTCATTTGCTATGTCCGAGTTACTTCTATTATCACTTCTTATTTTTGTCACTTGTGAAATCGTTAGTTTTTGGTTGTTCCCGTACCTCCCTTTTTGCTTTCCATGCTTCGACCTGTCTATGGCGTTTTCCGATCTAGTGCCCCATTTTAGATTGTTAGGATTATTATTAAGCCTATCCCCATCTAGGTGTCTAACCTCTAATTCAGCCAACTTCTTTTTTCCATGAAAAGCAGAGCAAACCAAAAAATGAACTTTTTTCTTTTTTGTTTTGCCGATGCCTACAGTTAGGTAAACAAGCTTGTAACCATCATGGCTGCATTGTGTGGATAGCGACCTCACTCCGTACCCTCTCCAGTTTGATTGGCACGAATAGATCAGCCCATCCTCTCCAGCATAATAACCGTCAAAATCAGGTATGGAGACAAGTGAATGATTATGGTGCGTAAATTGTTCTTTCATTACTCTCTCCCGTGTGCGCCCGTAGACGCACGATTAAAGGTTAGTTAATTTTACTGCTGCTTACCGGTTCACCGCAAACTACGATTACTTGGCCGCCTGGGTGGTATTGCTTTGAAAATATGTGCAGTAACGACCCGATTTTAAGATACTCGCAATGCTCATCTAGGCACTTTTTGCTTGCTGCTGGCGTTAAATGCTCGTGATTTGCAAACTGGTTATGTACTAATTCATCTTGCTGTACTTCATACGCGTTTACTGTGCTCATGTTGCTCTCCCTGTTTCCCGGCACTCCCTTAAATCGCCGGGGTTAATCTATTAATGATTGTTGCATACTTTTGGTGCTGAAGTGGTCTGACTTCTAGCAGATTTGAACCTTTAATCCCCATTCGTCCTGAAGATATTTAAAATCCTCAATCGTTAATTCGCCCTCGGGATTGGCCTCACAATTCAAATGTGAGCGTAGCTGTGCGCTCAGGCTGTCGAGATACTTAGATCTGTTAACTATGTCTTGAAGAGCCTTGAGAGGGTCGCGAGTCCTCATTTCAACCATAGCGACAATTAAAGGCCCCTCAATCGTGTGCTTTACAATTTTAACGCTATAAGGATCGCCTTTTTTTGATGCGTTGGTATTATAAACTACAATGCTTTTATTCATGATTTTCCCCTCGTGGGCCCCGAAGGGCCTGCTGATTAAAACTTGCTAAAATTGCTGCGGTTAATTTTAAAAAACACCTCGTATGGTGTAGCCCATCGCTCTTTGTCATTTACTAAATCCTTAAATTCAGATAACGAACCTAGTTCAACTCCGCAAGTCCATTCAAGTTGCCCAACTTTAGATGTATGAAGCCAAACCGTTTCGATCTCGCCCCATGTGCCCTCAGTGTGTATTGAGTGAGTAACCTGTTCGCTCAATAGAACTTTAAATATTTTTTTAGCTTCTTTTTTGTTTGACAAAATACCAATAACAGATCTTTTTTCGTGGTCTACTATTGAGTAGCACATAACGCTCCTGCCGTCTATATCAGACTCTTTGAGAAGAGAGTAACCACCCGAACATTCCAATGTCTGAAGCTTGTCTATATCTAGCGGTTGACTTCTTGTTCCTCTGCTATATAAATTCATGATATTTTCCTTTTCGTTTCGCTTGTTTTCACTTCCTTCTGTATTAAATATACTGCTTACTAAGCAGGGCGTCAACACCTATTCGCACTTATTTTAATTTAATTCCAGATAGCAAAAAGCCCCAATTGCGGGGCCTTTGGTTGTGTTGTGCTTACTCTATCCTCTCGACGCTGTAAGCTTTACTGCTCTGATGCGACCACCCCCTTATTGTGGGCTGATATTACTTGTCGGGCTTGTTCTTTGCTTTAATTAATTTAATCTCTAAATATGTTTTACGAGCGTCCAAGAGGTTTTTAATGATGAATGTAACAGTGCCTATACCAGCTAGCAAGCCTAACCAGTCAAACGCGCCCCAGGTGTCAGATAGGGACGTTGCAAGCTCAATAGCCCCGGCTTGGTCTGCTGCGTTGATACTGACAACAGTAACAAAGCTGGTGATGCCAAATTTATTTATTATCCCGTCGATCATTCCTGCAATGCTGGTGCTTGCTACTTTTATCAGCGTTTCCATTGTACATCCTTGCTAACACTAAAAAGATAAACACCAAACAACTCATTGACGCGACCGAGATAAAAATCAGCTCTAATAAAATCTGAAAACTCATCTAACGACCTCTCGGGCCACACTGACACAACGAGCAACAAAATAGAAACGACAACGCTCACCGCATTATAGCCATCATATAAAACATCAAATACAGCGTCTATTGGGCCGATGTTGAAGTTTTTAAATACCCAGGCTGACACCATGTAGGGCAATGAATAAAAAATGATTTGCAGAGCAAGTATTGTGCATAAAATTCTTGATCTGTTTAGGCTGAATCCGCACTTAGTTATTGCGTAAAAGCATAAAACTTCAATTACCCCTAGCGTCATAATATCACGCCACGTCATAACATCAAAAAAACTTGATATGAAATAGCTAATTGCTATGAAAATAGATATGACTAACGTGGGGCCAATTTTGTTTTTAACCTTGCGGCTGTTCATTGAGGTTACTTCTCTTTAAATTTAGATTGGCGTTTTTTCCGACTTGATGGCTTAACTGGCTTAGTTCCGTTCTTCCCGATTGACAGCATGAGATGTCCTCGTTAGTTAAAATCCAATTGTAACATAATAAATAAACGCTGTACAAAACGCAGATGTCAGCATAACAATCGCGTTGTCAATATGGCTGTATGGCTCTTGTGTTGTCTTGTATATGTACATTTCGATCTCCTTTTCACTCAACGTAGCATACTTTTTAGCTAAAACTCATCCGACCACTATGTTTCAAATATGTCAAAGCCGTAAATAGCTTTAATCATTTTTTTCTTGAGGTTGTACACTGGCGTTTTCATGCCTTTAACGTCCTCAATCACCTCTTTGCCGTCAAGGTTATTGTATTTAAAATCAGCCTTGTAAAAACCTATTTTAATTCCGTTAACAATTAGATCAAATTTTGGCTGAAGACTTAGGTTTGATATTGACCCTACCTTTTCGCAAAGCTTTAGGACCCCGTATCGTGCCGCCTCTTTTTTTGAATCAAATTTAATCCCGTCGATTGTGGTTTTTATTGCGTTGTATTTATTTCTCATGACCAAACTGCTCCCACTTTCCATTAATCATTTCAAAGGCTGTTACGTCATAAAGCTTTAACCATCGCTTGATTGTTTCTGGTGAATACTTTTTGTAATCATCAAGGTTAACATACGTAGCTTTTTTCGCTTGCGTCCCTTCTTTTCCTCTATTCCACGATTGCTGATCTTCTTCTTTCTTAAATCTTGCGACTAGCTTTCTTGGTATATTTACTTCATCCATATCTTACTAACCCCTTATCAACTAATTTCATTAAAGTCTCAAACATTCCGCGTTGTTGATCTTCGTATGAAACTTTACTAGAATCAAGTAATTGATGGCACTCATAGCAAGCATAAACACCGAATATATCTGGCGATTTAAAGCCTGTGCCGCGATAGTTTGAATTAAGATGACATAGCACAACCTTTCCCGGCTCGTCGTGGGTGCAGCTTGGGCTAACACGTAATGAGCAAGTTTCATTTTTTGCTGATTTTGTGATCGGTGTCTGTTTAGACATTGTTGTTAGCCTCTTTCATCTTCAAATAGCAAATTGATATTGCCCGGCCAGTGTTGATATCTCTCACTTCAACATCTTCTAAATTAAAGTCTCCATAGTCGCTAATAATCACGCCGGTATCTTCAATTTTAATGCCTTTTGTCGGGTCAGAAATAATTACTGATATGAGGTTTGCCCAATCTGCGGGATTGTTGCAGTAATCAAGAATAGGCCAAGATGAAAATCCAACAGTTTCAACCCACACACAACCTTGATTCACATCAGATTCAACTGCCTTTATGTTTTTATGTGTTTGTTTTATTACAGCAATAGTAACAAGCTCATTTATTTTGTCGTTGCTCATTTCTTCGTAGTTCATTATTCTACCTAAAAAAAGTTATAAAGTTGATTTAAAGTGTTGTCATCCGTTGTTCTGTTAAACACTCGCTTTATTGCTGCGTTGATTAGCCTGCTGTAAAGCTCTGAGCGGTCTTCTGCTGGCATCTTTTCGTATTTAAGGGACAATGGTATTAACTCAAAGCTTGTGCCTTCCCTGTTGAATACCTGCCTGTAATAACCAGCGATGACTGTTAGCTTTTTCCTAACGTATTCGAGCCTGTATTCGTCTTTATATGCCTCAGAATCACCGTAATAATGATTTGTGCAAAATGCGAAGAACGAAAACATTTTCCTATGCAAAGCGCCGTTTTGCTTTACCTTTATGTCAACAGAATACTCAATGCCGTTAGATAATTTTAGCATCTTATTAACGGTTTCTTCACTAGACGGCGTTAGCGTGCCGCCTGGTTGTTTGATGAAGCTAACCTTCACTGCTTCACCCACTCGCCTTATCTAGCCTGACAATGTGTGTCGCTTCACACGCCCCGCAAACTTTATTGTCGCAATTCATAAACGATTTACGGTTTGAGTCATACCATCCCAGGCAATTAACCATTTTGCCGATTGTGAATTCATAGTTTTGGCCATGCTCTAAAATTACAGGCTCGTGTTTAGACTTGATGGCTAGATTTTTATATCTAGCCAACTCGGGCACACCATCCTCGCCTGTAGTAAATAAAAGATCCGCGCCATCAAGAAGCTCAAAGCATACGTTATAATCAGTCCTAGCGACAACAACACACGGCTGATTGTCTTTTGTCTCAAACTCATCACCAACTACCGCGTTGTTTAAATCAATCATCATCATTTCCTTTTTTGTGTATTCCATGCCGACCTCGTTCAACCACAGGCCGCCTTTATTTTGTACTGAGTTTCTACCCGTGGGCTTATATCCGACTACCCATGTCGACCCCACAATGCTCATACCATCGTCTAAAACCATAATTTACCCCCTAAATAATCAGTAATTATAAGTAATTACACATTGTAACCCGTATTTGCCGTTTATCCGATCCGACCACCTGGCTTTAATAGCTCTTTTCTAACGTGCATGCTCGTGTTGTCATTGTAAAATACTTTGTAGTGATTTTTAATGCGAGTTTTCTTGACTATTTTCAGCCCTAATTCAGCGAGTTTTGCATTAAATTCAGCGTTAGTTTTGCATAGCCCGATTTGATGTGATGCATCATCAGTCATTTGCCACTCCTAATTAACGAGTCACGATCAACCAGGGTCACGCAATGGCTTTGCTTTGGTGAGAAACCTCGCCAAATAAACAGCACAGATCCTTTATTGTTACCGTTAACCGGCTTTTTAGTTTCAGCATTAATAAAGCTAATTCGACCGCTGATAAATCTGACCTCGTTGCAGCTTTCAAATGCCAGTTTAAACCATTTTACCGAAGTATCAGACGGTAAAAGCATGACAGTTGTTAATCCTTGATTGTGCTTTCTTATTGCCGCCTCTACCCACGGTAAAATGTTTGAAAATGGTGGATTACACCAATTAACGCCGCCCCATGATGTCGCCAAGCTTAGAGCATCATCTTCTTCAGTCAACCAATCTTCTTTGACTAAATGATTTTGATCTGTAGACGCGACATCGCAATTAAATTCAAATTCCATGTTTAAAGTTTCAAACAGCGATAACGGGGTTTGCCAAAGATCTTTGATCTCTTTCGGCGTGTTACTTTTGCGTTCTGTGTTCATCTCTTTCCCCTATATATTGCTCGACAGCTTTCATGTAATTGCTAATTCTCCGGTAAACCGCCCCGTTCTGCACTCCCATTTCGTGCGCTGCTTCCGGTCTTGTTAATCCCTGTTGATAAACCAAAAGGTATGCGTATCGCATTTTAACAACATCGCTTTTTTCGTAATCTTTGTGGTTATCGCACCACTGCCCGAATTCATAGTCTTCGATGTAATCGATATATTTGTGTTTCATGCTACAGCCTCGTTTAGCCTGCTTTCAATCGCCACCTCTGCCGCTGCCTGCTTCTTGAGCTTGAATATAGCCATATCGCTAAGTGTGGTCCTTACTTGGCCCAGGCTCTGCGTATAGCTCGGGTCTTGCTCTAACACTAGCTCGTAAAATCGGTTGAGTATTAGCGTCTTTAATTGTTTACACTTTGCAACACTCGCTTGCTTGTTAGTTAACATGCTATTCCCCCTCGCGTAGCTTGGCTTCCTCGCCGTTTAAATAATCAAGGATATCATCACAATTCAGCTCACAATGTGCATATCCAATATTTATATCAGAAATTATCGTCTTGATTAAGTCAACTTTTGCGCTTGCTAGCTTTGATTTGAGCTCTGCAATTTCGTCTACTTGCTCGTTAAACATTTTAACCTGTCGGACCGCCTCGCCGCCAAGCGATGCGACTCTTAAGGCTGCGTTGTCGTTATCCGTCTGTAGCTTTTTAATTTCTTCACGCTGACTTTTTACGCAACGCAATAATCCCGCTTTGAACTCTTTTAGCTCTGCGATTTCTTGCTCTTGCTTGGCTATGTATTCCTGAAGGCTTTCTATTTTGTCGCTCATGACTCACTTCCCTTTTCTGCTTTAAATACCCGCGTTTTTTAACGATTCGCTGTACCATTCCCAGTTGTCAACGCCGCCAGCCTCAAGTGCCCTCAGAGTCGCGTCTCTTTTTTCTAGTTCATTATATTCGTGCATTGTTATTTTGGTGTTGCCATATCCAATTTGTACAAGAAGTTTGCTGTATTGCTCACTAAGCTTTTTGACGCCATTTTTAGCTGTATCTCTCAAGTTTAATTCCGCTTCTCTTGAGAGCTCTAACGCTTTAATTTCAGCTTGTAGCGACTCCGCTTTAAGTTTCAGAACTTTAGATGAATTAACCCATTCGTCGTGAAGCTCTTTAGTTGATAAGAATTCAGCCTTTTGCTTGTCGATCTCTTTTTGTAAAGAAATAATTGTCGTAGCCTCAACCGGCTTATCGTGCAATAGTCTTTTCTCTACCATGCAAATGATTGAATGCTCTTCGCTCTGGATATCTTCGATTATAGCCTGAGCTTGTTCATATTCTTCCTCTGCCCGTTCGCCTGATGACATAGGACTCATGCACTCGGACGGCGTACAGTAAAACTCAGCTTCGATATTAGCAGCAAAATGCGTATTTAGTTGTATCTCGCAAAACGCTTCATTAACATCTCTAATTATTAAGCACGGATTGTTTTGATAAAATTTAATTTGTTCACTCATTTTAACTCTCCCTTTTTTATTTAGCTTATCACGATTGACCTGTGGTAGTGGTCGGACTACTTACAGTTTTAGCGTTACTTTGATGCCGTTTTTCTTTTGGATAAATGCAGCCTTTTCCCACACCGACCAGAAAGAATCATCTCTGCGATTACCGCACCACGTTAACCAATCGCTATCGCGCTGACCTATTGGCGTTTCTTCCTTGTATCTCTTATAACTTCCCCGTTCCATTGCAAAAGTTGCATCTTTCAAGGTGTAAGACTCAGCATATAATCCAGCCTCTTTTGCTCTTTGTGCTGTGATGATAGCGTAATCAGGCTTTGCTGATATTGCAGGTGCGCATAAAAATTTATATAACCGCCTTGCTCTCCTTAACTGAGTCGTTGAACAATTAGCTAGTAATCTGTTTTTACTAATTCTCATTGTTGTTATATCCCTTTAGTTAATCCCCTGAAAACCCTATGTTTATTAGTGCCGCCCTAAACTTTTCGTTTTTAATCCTGTCAAATCTAAGAGCCGAAACAAGATCGTCCTTTACGTCTTTTGGTATTTGGGTTATGTGCGTTACATTTCCAGATTTAATTTTATCTTTAATGTTTTGGTTTGTTATCTCATCATCACCACCTGTCTCTGAATCGCCCTGTAATTGATTTTTAACCCAGTCAAACTTAATGACGCGCCAACCGCTAGCCGTTGCTACTTCAAGTGCTTGATTGACGCTTATATTAGCCCCTGCTAGCTGTATTAGGTGGTGAGAGACTGTATTTATCCATGCTTGAGTCATTATCGTGCTATGCTTTTTCTTCCTTACTTTGTCGTACTCATCGAAAACGGATTTCTTTGGTAGCTCAGGCCATGAACTAAAATCAAACCCGTCGAAACCTTTTTCCGGTTCGACTATCGGCGGGGCTATTTGCTGAATAGCCCACGTTACTGCATCTCTATCTGTTTTTGATAGGTGAGTGCATTTTGATAGCAGGGTTAAGCGTTTTATTTCTTTGCACATAGCTTGCCTCTGAGCTCTTCTTTTTCCTCTTTCCATGCGCTCGCGGCGTTCTCGATTTTAACTTGAATCCTCCCTAATACACCTGATATTTGCCTGTTCCATTCGGCTATACAATCGGCCTCACTTCTGAACGTGTACAGCATGTTACCGCAATGACTCCTGAAACCGGTGTTATCAACAGGGGATATGATTTTAGCCGTGGGTTTTCCGCTCTTGCCAATCGGCGAGTAAAAGCTTTCGGAGTAATACACGGTTTTATTTTTTGGAAGTTCGCTAACGGGTCGCACCAAGCACTTGGTTGGTGGCGTGTTTCTTAATGCTTTTTTTTGCAAGTCAGGCCGGTTGTAGTGACAAACCCAAACCTCGCACCCGTCTAACTCGCCGTGCATTACCAATTTTGTTCGCTCTTGCATCTTCTTATCCTCTTGTTAAAATCTAGTTGTTAACTTTGGCAATCTAAACATTCGCATTTGACTGTGTCAGACAGTGCCTTGCGAGCATCACGCTTGGAGTATTCTATTATCGTGTGTACACCAAAATCATCACCTCGACACCAGCCTAGATTTAAATTAATAACATACGCATCGCATGGCTCGCTATCATCACAGCTCTCTCGGCTAACGTCCTCAACCTTGTGAGAATGTTTTTTCGGTATTCTTAAATCAGTTTTATTAATCATAATTTTTCTCCCGTTTTACTCAGCTTACTCTATACTGACTGTTTTAGTGATCCGGTGAGTTAACCTCGAACTTGTCATAAGTCCCGGTCTTGTCTTCGGCGATATGGCAAATGTGCTGAACTATATATGCCTGTAATTCATCGTTGTCAAAATCAGCAACAATACCCATGCCTTCCATAATGAAATTAGCAGCGTGAACGGCCTCGTGAGCTATAACACTGATTGCGGCAGTTCTTGAGTGTATTACGCAAGTAAATGGGAACGCCCCTTCACGCCTCATATAACGACAGGTAGCAAGGTAACCAGATCCGAAGTCTATACCATAAGGTATTTCTTTTTTTACTTCGTCAGTCTCTCCGAGAATCAAAATTACTTTAGCCTTTAGTACTGGCATTTTTATTACTATTTTCATGTGATTTCTCACTTTTTATGTTTTGCTACTGTTTGTTACGCAAGACTTAAGCAACGACAGTGCTTCTCTCGCCTCTTTGAGGTTAATTATATTCCCTGCGTGATCCCTCTCTCCGCAATGAGTGCAGGAAATATCGCTGTCACCTTCCGTTTCTAGAAAGCTCTCCAAAAAACAAATACCTAATTCCATCTTATTAACATCAATCATAATTTCCTCTCTTATTAAAAAACTGTTTTACTCAGCTTACTCTATACTGACTGTTTTAGTGATCCGATGAGTTAACATGCAAAATTATAAGTTAAATATTTACCGTGGCGAATAGGTATCGACATCTCACCGGCCCAATCATCGCCAGCAATGCCGCACGACTGCCACAAGTAAACATGTTTAAATCTAGCAAGCTCTTTTTGCTTATGTTTACAGCATGGGCTGTCTGTTATCCGAAAGTTCCAAAGATAATCACCGCAATCAAAATCTATGTAAGCAATCATCTGATCGTACCAAACTTTGCTAACTCGCTTTTTGCATGATGCGAGAATTAAAGCCAAAAGTCTGGCGTTTTCTTTTTCTCGCTCTAATTCTTGATCTCTCATTAATTTAAATTCTGCATCTAATTCTTTTTTTGTGCAATAACTCATAATTTCCTCTCTTATTAAATTTAATTCATAGTTATCTTTTTTGATAGCTTTGGGACAACCCCTGGAAACTACCAATGCTTTAATTATCTAGTATGTATTTATCTTTAACTTTATCAGGAACCATCAACAATCATTGTAATCAGGTCTGAAACACCACTTGCCCGCTAAATCTGTTTATCAAACTGGCTTAACTCACCGTTTGCGTCCGCTATCAAAGACGATTAAAGATAAATCTTGTAAAATTGTGTTTTTTCTGCTTGGGACCGGGGAAAATTGGTTAAAAAGCGCCGGGAGGCGTGAGGGAACTTGAAAGGGCGTGTCTGGCATCTTTTCCGTAAAGGCCTTGGTTGTTGCTTAGCTATCAGGTTTTTACTTATCAGTAACTAACTCTCGTTAAGCTCAATGCTTGCCAACTTACAGACACAAAAAAAGTACTTACAGCTGCAACCTCTGTTGAGAGAGGGGCGAAAATTGTTAGACAAAAGCCCACCAGTAGTCGCATGTGTAAATACCCTCTAACAATCTTCTTTCAAATGGCTCTCACACCACAAATGTAATTTTATTACACTACCCCCGCAGCGTCAAGTTAAAGATTGGCGTATTCTTCAAGCGTGTAATAAGTTTGCTTGAAGATGTCGGGCTTGCATGGGTAAAAGCCTCGTTCCTTATCAAATGGCTCTTTTATTATGTAATCGCCAATTGAAGCTCTCATTATTCCTTCTTTTGTTGGTATGTTTAAATATTTACCATCCTTGTCTGTTGGTACGTTAAGCATGGTTAGCCCCATAAATTTGCAAACTTCCATAGCGTTATCTTCTGTTGCTACGCCGAATTTACATTGAGTTTCTTTTGTGATGACAAACTGAATAGCTTCAATCGCTACTGGCTTTTTAATGTATTTCATGTTTATCCTTTGCCCGAGGGCTGTTATTTGGTGGGTGGTGGTAGTGGTTGCCAATGTGTAGCTGACATTAATTCGATATCACCCGAGTCGGCTATAGCCTGAAAGCACCCATACGCGTTATCGTAGTACCCTGACGTTGTGTCCATCCCGCAATCATCGACATCGCCGCCGCATATATTAACAATAACTTGGTCTTTAGGTGGATTATCAGCAACGCTTATCCATTTAGGTTGACTATCAAATAATTCAGAGTAAAACTTTTCGCACCACTCCCGCCACGCTGACATCCTTTCATCTTGGTCAGTAACACCAAATGCAGATGGTGAGTCTTTGCCCGGTGCCATCATGCCGGTTTCTTTGCAGAATTTATCGGCCATGTATTCAAATCTTTCGTTCGTGTCCATCGTCTTCTCCTGTAAAATTGGATAAAAATCTATGTTCGGCTTGTCCATCGCCCACTGTTGCCGCCTGGATGCTGCCAATTCCCTTTTGCGCTTGTTCACTTTAATCTCCGCTTGTGTTAAGATTGATTTTCTCCCTCTTGACCCGTCACTTTGGCGGGTATTTTTTTAGATGATATCTCCCGACACATATTTTAATCTATCTCGCTCAATCTTATCTTCGATTTCGCGGTTTAACTCGTTTCGCATTAAAGAGTGATCACTTTCAAACTTCTTAACGCTATTTATTCGCGCTTTCTGCGCTGCTGCTTGAATATGCGAGTTACGGACGATATAGCGTATAACCTCTGGCCCGGCGTTGATGGGGTTTATTTTGTTCATGCTATTGCTCCACCATGTTTAATATTGCGATATTTGAAATTAATCCCGCGTTCTGCTCTGACTGCGAAAGCTCACCGTCTGTTGTCTCAAATCGCGCAACTAGATTTTCAACCAACCAAGGCGTGAATTGGTCTTGGTATGGCTCTACGCCGCACCTAACCGCTAGGTCTTGCGGTGAGGTGACAAGCGTCAAATATTCCTTAACAAAAAGGTAATCACCAACAGCATAAAACACCTGGTCTATAATGTCGGTTATTGGCTTTCTTTTAGCACACACAAGGCCGTCTTTATTGTGCCCATTAACAATATCACCAACTTTAAATGGTCTACTCATAATTGCGGTCCCCAAATTAAACAGCATGCAGTAAATAGCGCGATTGCAATTATCGTCGCTGTGTAAATGTAAGCGGGTTTTTTAATTTTCATGATGCAACCGCCTGATTTAACATTATTGCCGTGACAAATAATGCGGCCATGAACCAGGGCTTGTTGCAAAGTTGGTTAAATTTGTTCATGATTGCACCTGATTCTCAAGACACATCAAACTATTGATTTTTTCCTCTATCGCTGTGACCTCAAGATAATGCGCCGCCTTTTTAGATTTGATAGCTGCTTTCAGTTGCTCAACTTCTGCCAGCACCAAAACCTTTTCGTCAAATTCTGGTATTTCAACGTTGACGGTTTGGGTGTCTAGTGTGACATACGTTGTGTATTGATCGGATTCGAACTCCATTGTGTCAACTTCAATTTCAAATTCATGTCCATAGCTTCTTTTCTTGGCTTGGATGTAAAGCGTTACTTGCTTGTTCATAATATTTCCCTTTTCGTTTCGTTGTTTTACCCAACATAACACGCCTACAGTTAAAGTCAACACAATTTTAAAACAATTTTATTTGTAATTTATTTGTAATAATCGCTTGCTTATTACCTCGATGAGAGTAGCATTGAATTATCAAAACGGAAATTAACCAAAACGAGGATAGGAAGATGACAAGACTTACAGTTGCAATTAAAGAGCAGATAGTTAACAACGCACTCAAGCAAGCTGGAATTTTTGATGAAAAGAAATCATTAAGAAGTCGCCGAGTTTATATGGCAGAAGGTGTGCGGGTTTATGGTTTAGGCGGGGTCGATGCTTTAGTTAAGCTTGAAAAAAATATTAAACATATTAAATCACTACAAACCGGCGATTGTTTTAAGAATATTTCAAAGTCATGTTTCGGCACTCATGGCGACTTTGAGATTTATAATTGTAAAATTGGCGGCGCTAACGTGTGTATTCAGTATAACGGCAACGAAGGTCGAAATGATTACGGCCACGTTGATAGACTAATTAAAAACCCAACTCCTTACAATGTAAATATACCCGCAGATCATCCGTTGGCAGTCGAGTTTAATGCCATTCAGAAAGTATCGATAGAACTGAAGGATCGATCTAATACCATTAAGTCACAAGTAAAAGGCAGCTTGTCGCAATTCACGACTATTAAAAAGCTAATTGAAGCATGGCCTGAAGTGAAAGAGTTGTTACCTAAAACAGTTGACGAGTCAAAGCCTAAATTACCAGTGGTTCTGGTTAAAGATTTGAATAAGCTAATCGGCCTACCAAAAGGTGAGAAATAATGCCAAGACTAACGATTTATGTAACAGAAAAAGAGGCTGAAATGCTTGCCACGGTATGCAATTCGCGAAAACCAAGAGTGCTTAAAAGTGACGTAGCCCTGGCTTGGCATCAGTCTAAGCTGCGCAGCGAGTACAACAGGCTCCCGCAATCAGTGCTTGATAACTTGAAGGTGGTCGGTGATGACAGTGCTAATGCGTAAAGTCTATCCAACCAATCGAGATGCTGTAAATGGTGCAATTGAGCAGATGGCACAAGTCGTAGTGGTAGGAGTTGTTATAAGCGCCCACGATGCTAAATTAAGGCATATAGCGGCTAGCAATGCAATGGCTCGAAGTAATGCTGAAAGTCGCGCTCTGATGTCCAGGCTTCGCGGAAAGATACGAGTTAAGCCGTTAGCACCGAAAGATTTAGCAAGTCTTGTTTACCCGGGGAGAAAGTACTAATGGATATCAAAGTAATGATAGGCGACAAAGGCGAGTTAATACAGACGTTAGCTTTTGTTGATATTAAAAATGTTGATGATGTTATTTTGGCATTGCAATCTTTTCAATACGAATATGACGCGCAACAGGACGCTAAAACTCATGACAATAACTAGCCAACTAAAACAACCGTTCGATCCCAAAGTGGTTCATTGGCGCACAGGCGCGACTAACGCAAAGAAACTAGGCTGCAAACCTTGGCAGGCGACTAAGGGCATTGCTCTTGCCTATGTTGACGCAAGGGACGTAATGAAGCGCCTTGATGATGTGTGTGGTGACAACTGGCAGGTTGAATACCCTTTTGAGGGCTGCTGTCGTATTGGGATTAAAATCGATAACGAATGGGTTTGGCGCAGTAACGGCGCTGGTGAAACTGACATAGAGGGGGAGAAAGGGCGCTATTCGGACGCTTTCAAACGTGCCGCTGTGTTGTGGGGTGTAGCTAGGTATTTATACTACCTCGACAACGTGTGGTGTGATCTAAATAACGGCAACATATCAAAACCGCCAAACCTACCAGGCTGGGCGCTACCAAAACAAACAAATAAAGGAACAAAGTAATGGCTAAAGTAGGCGTAAGTTTAAAGATAGACGTTAGTAAGATAGATAAAGCTCGGTTATTTAAGGGTCAAAAAGGTGTTTACCTCGATGCTACTGTTTTTATCGACACTGACCAACTAGATCAATATGGCAACTCAGGCATGATCACGCAAGACGTTACCAAAGATGAAAAGCAACGAGGGGTAAAAGGTAACATTTTAGGTAACTGTAAGGTGTTTTGGAGTGACAACCAGAACAGCGCACCACAGCAGCAGCAATCGCCACAGCAGCAGGGTGGTTATCAACAGCAGGCGCAGTTGCAGCAAAGCATATATCAACAGGCACCACAGCAGCAATCGCAGGCAGGTCAGCAGCAACCCGCTCAACTGGATGATGGCTGGGACGACGATATTCCCTTCTAAACCAGAAATAGTGGTAAGACCATCTACCGCCTTAATCGGTGGTAGACTTAAATTTTAACAATGGAGAATGAAAATGGAAAATTTAAAGAAGCTAATTGAATCAGTTGAAAAACAAAGCAATGCAATCAGCAATAAAATAAAATTAGTTAATGCCTCGTCAAAATTTGGCGGCTATAAAATTCAATCCAAAGAAGGGTATCACGGGGTTTATTTTGAAGGCGATCAAGCTGATAAAGTAAGAGCGCTGATCGAGTCTTTCATTGCTGAAGATGAAAAAATCTGTGAGCCTTCACTGGACAAGCTGAACACAATATCAAGACTAATTGGCAAGGAGTAATGATAATGAGTACTGAATTAGCAGTATTGGAAGTAGCTGAAAAGAATTACCCAAAAATATACCGTGCCGGTGGTCTGGACGCATTCTATCAAAAAGCAAAAGCCGAAGTTGAGGGTGAGGTTCCAGACCTATCAACAGGCGTTGGGCGTGATAGAGTGGCATCACTGGCCGCTGGAGTGTCAAGATCTAAAACCGCCGTAGTAAAGCCAGGGCGAGCTTATAACAAGTTTTTAAAAGCCCAACCAAAACTAATCGACATTGAGTTGCGCGAATTTATCGAAAAAATGGATCAACTTCGTGATAAAACTCGTGAGCCGCTTACAGCATGGGAAGCAATCGACAAAGCTGAAAAGAAACAAATTGCCGATACTGATGCGTATTTGATTAAATTTGCTGCCGATGTTGAGGACGGCTACCGCGATAATGAGCTAATCGATTTAAAAGCCAAGCAAGCCGCTGCTGATCGCCAAGCTGAAATTAAAGCCGCTGCAGATAAAGCCGCTGCAGATGCCAAGGCCAAGGCCGAACTGGAAGCCGCGGAGAAAATCGCACAAGCCAACCGGGACAGAATCGAAGCTGAACAGCGCGAAGCCAAAGCCAAGCAAGATATTGTTGACGCGCAAGCCAAGGCAGATCAGGCCGAGATTGACAAAATTGCCGCGGTAGAAGCTCGCAAAGAATTGGTTAGAGTTGATTACCATCAGCGAATGATTCAACACATCGTTGGTTGTGGCAATGGACTTATAGGCGGATCGCCACAGCCTTTCGGCCTTCTTTTTTATGAGTTAGAAAACAAAATTGTCATCGATGAAAGCTTTGAAGAATTTCGTGCCGCGGCAGAATTAGCTAAAAACGAAGCTATTCAAAAGTTAAAAGACTGTCAGGAAAAGCAAGGAAAGGATCGCGAGGAAGCAGAGCAGCAAGCTAAACGCGATACCGATGCCGCGGCAGAAAACGCACGAAGGGCCGTGTTAAGAAGTCAGCAAGATGACGCGGATCGGATTGCTCGCGAGAAAAGCAGACTCGAAGCGGATAAGAAACACACTCGCGGAGTCAAAACGATGGCTATGAATGATTTTATTGCTTTCGGGGTGGATCCGGTTAACGCTAAATTGGCCGTTCAAGCATTGGCTGCCGGTAAAATTCGCGGCCAAGAGCTTAAATATTAACTTTTAACGAAGGGGAAAGAGATGAAGAATAGTGAAAAGCTATTCGCTATTGGAGTTATATTGTTTATGTGTTGTTACGGTTCAAATTGGCCAGATGAGGTTTACGCTGTTTCTTTTGCGTGTCTTGTCTGGGGGTTCTTATTTTACATAAACGAAGCTAACTAACGCGCCTATGGGCGCAAGGAGACTTATGAGTAAATTAATTGAACAATTGAAAGTACACGAGGGTTTGCGGTTAAAGCCTTACCGGTGCACAGCAGGTAAGTTGACGATTGGCTATGGTCTAAACCTTGAAGACAGAGGCATAACCAAATTTGAAGCCGAATTGCTTTTGAATCATGATGTGTCTGGAATAATCATGCAGCTATGCGAGGCTGTTGACGGATGGCATTGTCTTAATGAGGCAAGAAAAGCGGTCCTAGTTAATATGGCGTTTAATATGGGCGTTGCTGGGTTAATGAAGTTTAAAAAGACACTAGGCTATATCCGCCTTAAAATGTACAGCGAGGCAGGGGTTGAAATGTTAGATAGCAAATGGTCTGATGATGTTGGCGACCGCGCACTTGAGCTATCTGAGCAAATGAAATCGGGGGAGTTTAAATAAATGGGATGGTTTGACTTTTCAGGTAACAACCCTATTGACGCGATAGGTAAGGCCGGTGATAGCTTATTCACTTCGGATGAAGAGCGTTTGGTTTTAAGTAATCAACTCGAAGAAATAAAGCAAAAACCGCAATTAATGCAAGCCCTGGCCAATGTCACCGCCGCGAGTCATCGCAATTGGTTTGTTGCCGGTGGTCGCCCTGCATTGTTATGGGTCGCCGCCATGGGCCTGTTCTTTTATTTTCCGGTTCGTTATGCCTTTGGTACTTTGATTTGGGTTAGACACTCTTGGAATGCTGATAAAATGCTAGTGTTTCCGTTCACCGGGGATGGACTAATGGAGCTTGTTAGCATGCTATTGGGGCTTGCTGCATACCGCACGATTGAGAAAATCAAAGGCGCGGCTAAATAACACCAAGACGCAATCCCGCTGTTACGGCGGGGTTTTTAGAATCTGGTTACAGCCCCGAATTCTGAAATAGTGCGCCATTCGTTTGTTGCATCAGCAAATTTGGTTATTGTTACGCTAGCGCCTATCGGGATTTGTAGCGTGTTTTGACCGTCAACTTTATTTGTTGATCCTCCTGCTGGAGTCATGTTAACAACGTTGCCCCCGTCATTTAACACGGATATTTCATCACCAACAACTGCCGATGCCTCTGCTAACGACAGTGATGTAACTCCCCCATTAAGATTTCTTAATTTTAACTCGCCCCTTTTGATTACCGGTATTGTCCCGGTCAATGTACTGTCAGGATATTCTCCCTCAAATATCCCGGTGTTCGGGGCTGTTCCAGACGTTACTGTGGTTTTGGCTATTACAATGTCAAAGTTTCCAGCCGTCCCAGATATAGGCACGCCGGTTGTTGTTGTAACGTTGCAATCATGTATACGGGCAAAGTCTAACTCAAAACCAACGGACGGGCTTAGGTCAACCGCTTTTATTGCGTCTGTTGCTGTGTATGATACATCGACTGAGACATCTAGCTCTGAATCTCTCGAGTTGCTAGCAGAGTTCCCGATCACTAACTGAGAGTCAATCATGCGCCCCGTAATTCGTTGAGATAGCGCGCTAACCCCAACCTCTGAGCTGATTTCAACAGCGTCCGCGCCGCAGTCTTTCACGTCTAAATCTAAATCCATTGTCCCTGGGCAGCCAGACCAGACCGGAACGGTACAATCAGTGGCTTTTATTTTGGCAACTGTTTTATATAGACTTGAAGAATCAACAAAATCAACGCCTTTAGTAACTGTGAAGTTTTTCATTTCAAGATCTAACGTCACTGATTCTATTGCGGGACTTGCGACCCCAGTTATAAACCCGCAGAATGATGAATCACTATTTAAGTGGCGGTTTGCAGAGCCTGAGTTAACCGCTGCCCCATCAAATACACCAGTAACAACAAGGTTTTTAGTGCCCTCATCAACTTTAAAGTGGTTTATGTCAACACCTTCAGACAACGCATTATAAATATAAACATTGTCACAATTGTGCATGTTTACACCGCCCGACACGCCTTTAAATTTACAATTGTCAACTATAATTGTTTGCGCTCTTGGGTCAGTTGATGCACCCGCTCTCTGTATTGCAGTAAAATTCCCTGCATCTGAATCTAAAGATGTGTCGAAACCATAATTGCCAATATAAACATATTCATACTCAACCAAATTGGACAGGGCAAACGCCGCGTTATGTAGGTTGTAACATTGTTTGCCAAATCCAAACGCATGAAAAACCTTCCCTTGAGGAAAGAATAATCCTCCACGCCATACCAGCCCCTTTAATGTGCAACGATTACCAGTGATGATCACACCGGGGAAAACTGCATTTTGAACCGTTGACTCTGGATTATCTGAAAATTCACTCTGTAACTCCGCGCCGATACCTTCAATTGTTACATCATCAGCACTTATAGTAACCCGTTGAGATCCGGTGATTAACGCTCTCATAATCGGATTGAAGAAAAGTATGCCCCCGTCTACTAGGTCTAGGGTGGCTTGATTTATCGCTGCAAAGCTGTCAACAGTATTTGACCAGCCATAGGCTGCAACGTCAACAATATTGCCATCCTGCCTTAACACAAACGATAATGATAATGTGCCGTGAGCAACTATACTTGATCCGTTAGCCGTTCCCGTTCCTGCTATCACATCACCAGTCGCGCCTCCGCCATTGCCTGTGCTGCGCTCTTTTGTGGTTACCAAATCACCAGCCTGTGCCGATGTGTCGTTCTGCCATGCCGCTAGCGTTGCTGGGTTTAGGCGGTCTATTGCTTCGTCAAATATTACACCTAACTTTCTACGAACAAAGCTAAGGTTAGTGTTTGCAATTCCGGTGTATATTCCGTTTGGTGTGTCTTCTGTTATGAACGTTCTGACATCAAATATTAATACCTCGCTGCCAGCGCCTAACGTTTCCTCTTTAACGTGAACAACGTTAGTAAGAGATAACGAAGAATCATTAAGCATGTCGCTTATATTGTCTCTGTCTTTTGAGTTAAAAGACTGGACAACAAAGAAGTTTGTTAATGTGACGCCTAAATCGAAAGCTCCTGTGAAGTCAATGCGATACATAAGGCCAGAATTTGAATCAACAACTACCTGACCATTAACCACATCATTACTTGCGTTAAAATCTTTAGCGCGATCCCACGTCCCAGCAGCCACAACGTAAATGCCGTTTTCGGCTTTGTTGTTTTGTGTTTTAACTAAAACGCGATCATTAGCAGCAAGTTGAACTCCTGAGATTAAAGGCAAGCCCTGAAGTGTTATATTCAGCGTAGTAGCAACGACTACCGGCGTTTTCATGCCTTCTACTAACGTGCTGCCAAGCCTTGTGTTTTGAACCATAATAACCTCTATTTGTTTTTGTCCGGACCTTCTACGACCGATTGATAAATTTTCTTAAGTGGTGAGCCTGTTTCTTTGCCTTGGGTATTGCTGTCGATAAAGTCCATAACTCTCGTTACATTGCCAACACCAGGCACCGGCACAACTGTCGTTACAAGCTTGATTATATCACTTGTGCCTTTTAATGTCGTCTGCTTGCCTTCAGCCAGTGAAATCAACTCATTAATAAACCGTGATGGCACTTCTTGACCACCGCCGACTATGGTTTTAGGCGCGAACCCACTAAATGAACCGGCTATTTCTCTGATAAACGGGATTGTGCCAGCCATGAAATAAACATATCTTTTGACTAACCACTCGGTAAACGCTTCATCACTGTCATCATCAGGATAATCCATAATAATTACAGCCGATAAAACAGCCGTTATAATTGGTGTGGCAAATAAAGCCTTAAAGCTGTCCATGTCGAACTTTTGCAAGCCGCTGGTAGACTTGTAAATCCTTTGATAGTAAGCGTTGAACCAACTTCCGAATAGCGTAAATATACGCATCCATTCGGTTTGATTTTTACTGAACCACGCTCCCAGGTGTAAGTCACTACCCGAACCAACAGACTCGGCAACGGCGCTGTCGGCCTCGCTTGCTGCGCGTTTGTCATCGCCATGCAGTTCAAATCTGGTTTCGTATTTGGCCAGCCATGTTGGGTAGGCCAGCGTAGCATCAACCATCGTTTGAAACATAAAGCCCTTACGCCCAATTTTATCCCAGGCATGATGCACAGACCCCTGTATTTCAATGCTTCTCAAAAAGTCGCTGGCCTCTTTGTTGACTAATGAAGCTCTGTCTCGCATAAACTCTGAGCGATCATCAACAAAATTAATCAGATCTTGTCTTTCTTTTGAGATAAATCGCTGTGCCGCGCCAACAAAAGGAACCACGCCAACCTCTTCGACTACCGGGGCAATCGCTGATACCTGCTGCACCACGTTCCTTATACTGAATGCGAGATGTTTATAAACAGCCGCCTTTCTGAGTAGTTTGGCAATACCGGCTAGTGCCTGGTCGCTTTCTCTCTGCTGCCTATTGGCCACAGTGCTTTCAATGTTACCAACAAACGCCTTGTAAAAGCCCTCACCGTGATAAGTCTCAATTGCTGCTACGATGTCTGGATGGTTAATAATGCTCTGTATCTTGCGCCCTGCTTCAGCAAACGATATAAAATGAGTGTTCTCTTCTAATGCTTGAGAAATATTAGTGGTATAAAGTTTTACCGGCTTGCCGCCACCACCAACCCTGGCATGTAATGACCCGGCTTTAGTTGGCACGACTGAAGTTAAGTCGGTTCTCCTGGCCTCTTCTAGCTTTTCTGTCTTGGTAGACGAATACATCAGCCGCATATGCCCGCCTGTCATCTCAATGCCGTTGATCGCAAATGGTGTGGCGTCAAGCTTAGTTGGCGCAACCCCGTACATATTGACCGATGCTTTAGATAATTCCGGCCATTGAGTTTCGTTAACCTTCCACACTGAGTTAACGGTCCTAATCTGATCGTTAGTTAAATCAGCAAGAATGCGACTCACATCATTGTCGGTTAAGCCATAGCCATCGCGTATAGCATCACGGCTTGACTCGGTTCCCCAGTAGACGGCTATCATAAATCTAGCCTCTGTGTTTACGTCCAGGGTCAAGCCGCTATCGAGTGCATAGGTTTTATCGTCAGTTCGCACCAGGCCAATTCGATGAATGTCACCTAATTCGGTTTCGAATATTTCGTATAACTCGCGGCCCAATCTGATTTTCTCGCTATTGGCAGCCTCAATCGCCCGGTAAATTTCTTTATCGGCCAAGCCTTCTTCTTTTTGCTCTTTGAAATTATCGTCGAGCCTTCTGATTAGGTTTCTAAGTGAAGGGATTTTGTTAACTAAAGTACTAAATTTAATCTTAGTCTCAAGCCCTTTCTGCGGGATTCCCCTGGTGCCTTTAACTTTCTTGCCGCCGTTTTTAATAATTGAGTCTTTTATTGATTCGACTAACGCAGCTTGCTCTGCTTTGCCCAGGTCAGACATTACACCACCAACATAGCGGAGATGGCGCAACATATCATGCAAGCCTTGCAGATCTTGAGCGGTTAAATCATTAAAAGTCGGGACCACCATGTTAGGCAATGCGCCGTCTTGTTTGGCTTGAAGTGCTTTAATTAGGTTGATGTCTAGCAATTCTATAGCGACATATTGATTTGGATCATTAATCTGTGTGTTGTACCAGTCAACTATTTGACCTAATTCCAACGCCCGGTCTGTGTTGGTTCGCATATCGTACAAATTAGCCAGGGTTTTCATGTTGTGGACGTATTCAGGGTTAACTTGTTTGGTGTTATAGTCTCGCGTTTGGGTAGATTTAACGTATTTACGCTGCTTAACCATGCGCTCTTTAGTGTCAACGGCCCCACGGTACATGTAGTGGTTAGCTAACTGCTGAACCTTTGCGATGTATTGGCTTTCCTTGTCGGTGGCCGTCACGGCTTTCTGAGCCGCCTTAATCTCTGCACGATAATACTTGTTTGGTTTAATTTCCTTGAAGTTCATTGAGCCGATTAAGGTTTTAGCTTCAGCCTTTAAGTAGGCCCGGTTTATTTTGTTGGCACGCTCTGGCTTGAGCGCTTTGATTTCGTCAAGAAGTAACTGTGCTTGCGCATCATTATGGACCGCTTCACGCGCTTCATTTTCAATCGAACCGTCATTTAGAATGTCTCCGTACTTTTCAACCATACGAGCTTCAGCCGCATCATTGGCCGCTGTCTTTAATTTAGGCGCTGCGACTATTTCATTTATCATCGCCTCAACATTGGCGTAACCATGCATCTCAGAATGTAATTGAGGATCAACGCCACCACTAATAGTTTTACCTCTTAGCTCTTTGGGTATCTTGTCATAACCCATAATTTCCTTAACCGCTGCCCTGTCCATTGGTAATTCAACAAGGTGATCACTAGCGATATATACTTGCTCTTCTCTTAGCCGCTCGGTTTCCTCTTCGATTAACGGCGCTTTTTCCTCGTTCCATTCAGCAGTCCTGCGCTTAGTTAACTCTTTCATTAGCTTAGTGTCGAGCGTTTCAGTGGCCCGGTTCTTGGCTTTTAACTGCCTTGCCTGGTACTCTTCCCATTCGGCATCACTCATGCCTGACTGCTCTTTAGATTTAAAGAATTGGTCATAAGCAGGGTTAGCCGTTGCCAGTTCAATCTCGGCTTCAGTGGCCAACATGCGATCAAACACTTCTGTTATCTCAGGAGTCAATTCGGCACGCTGTAGCCGTGGATCGGTCAGTGATTGATAGATACGGATTAACCAGCGTTTAAATGCTGCAAAGGCATCTCTCAAGCCTAACGATGGGGCCTTACCCTCACGCAAATAGACTTCAAATGTTTCTGCAAATTTCTCGTGTTCCTCTTTGGTGATGGCATCGAAAGATTCAACTTCTAACCAATCCAACATTATTTGTTGATCCGGTGTGACCTCGGTTGCCGCCGCAAGTTTACCTTCCATCTCTAAAAACAAATGAGCCGATTCGTGTAAAAACGATGACAGGTCGCTTGCCTGGTGAAGCTTTATAATGGACTCATCAGGTAGCAGTTGGATTGTGGCGCGAGTTTTCTTGTCGGCTTCTTGAAATAAAAGCTTTTCTTGTTTAGAAATAACCTGTTGGCGAGTTATACCTTTGCCTGAAGGGTCATAGGTTTTAATTTTTAACCCTGCATCCTTCAGCACTTTCAAAGCACTCTTGTTCATGCCTTTAGGGACCACCGCAGTATTGAACTCGCCAAACCCAACTGGTCGCTGGATCTTTGTTTCAAAGTAACTTGATGGTAAAGCAGTCAGGTATTCAGTTAAGTCATCAACAATTTCCTGTGCTTCAGGTGTCATGTTAAACGCTTCATTAAGCCCTTTTCGACCTTCAACAATCGCAGTGCCAGCGTCTTCAGCGTAACCCCATGAGTCAGCATCAAACTTGTAAAATGGCTTAAGCTTATCAAGTGCATCCTCAAGAACATCGGAAGATTCCTGTTTGACTTCAGTCATCTCGCCTTCGCTGACAATCTGATCGCGACGAGCCTGAACCTGTTTAATGGTTTTCATCTCATTCGCATAAGCAGATCGAACCGTACCAGAGCCATAGAAAGAAGCTTCACCGGCTTGTAACTGCTGTGTCATTTCCTTCACAACATTCTGCATGTTGTAGTCGATATACTTGCGGTTGCCTATTGGCGAGAAGCCTTTGAATAGCCGCTTACCTTTCACCATGTCATTGAATTGGTCAGTCACCCATTGATCATATTCATCGCGGGTTTTCTTGACTCGCATCTTTTTGTCGATGTCACTACGAAGCTTGCCGGTATCGGTTGCGCCTTGCTGTTTAAATCTCCTAACTTCTGATTCAAAGTCGTACAATTTGCCTGGTATAACTTCACCGTTCTCAAGAAACCAAAAGCTACTGTAACGCTCAGCGCGATTAGGATCAGCAGCTTCAACTGCATCAAGCATTTTCTGATAGTGTTGTTTAGCGACTTTTTGAAACTTCTTATCACGAGCATCAATCTTGTCGAGCTTTGCAGCCCTCTTGACTGTAGGCTCAATCTTTTTGTTTTTAAGTTTTGGTTCTTTACCTTGTAGCTTCAACCATAAATATTGCATGGCAGTTGAACGCTGAAGGTTATCGGCACCGGTCCCGTCCTCAAGTGAGTTGATGTCTGGTTTGCTTAAGTTAAGCTGGCCAGCATCCGACATCTGCTCTTTAAGTGCGCGAAACTTCTTAACGTCAATGTCATAGGTAGGTCGTGGCTGTCGTGGTGAATAGATGTCAGCGTCAAACGTCCGGGCCTTGGCAGACTCAAGCAATGATGGGTCAGCTAGTAATGAAACCTCACCAAACGATTCAAAATCACTTATGTCTGTGCGAATAGTGGCGATAGATGGCGCAGCTAAGCCCCCAAGGTCAGCAGCAGCTAATATGTTTTCAGCAGATAGGTTATGAGTTACAACTAGGTTTTTATCCTCGCCACTCTGAGCCAATAACACCGCGCTTTCTTTGAAGTCTGGATCGAATGCTGCGTTGACTGAGCGGATCTTGGAAGGGTCGAATACTATTAAACTAATATTGTCAGTTGTGGGTTTACCCTCAATATCTGTTAATCCCTCAAGTTCATTTTCATATTCAACCGAATCAAATCCTTTGTCCTGAATCAACTCCCCTACAGCTTTCCAGTACTCTTTCATTTCGCTTGAAAAATTTATGTCTCTATAGTCTGGATCTTCGTTTTTGTTTTCTTCAGCTATTAGCTCGTCTAATTTTTCGGATGCGTCAAACGCCTTTATTGCTGCTTTGTCGTTGTTTATGTACGCATCTGTTCCGCTGTAAATGCCAAAGTTTGACGTTATTCTTTCTAAGTTTTTCCAGTAAACATCGCCCTCAATGAATAAGTCAGGGTCCACTATGGTAGGGTCAAAATCAATCTCTAGCGTGTTTTCCGTTGTAACATAAGTTGGGATCGTCTGAGTTGTCGCAAAATCCCTAGCCTGATCAACGGTGCCTAAATGTATACCGAAATCCGCTGATGATGAGGGGTCGAATGCTTCAAAATCAACTCCCGTTCCGTGATACCACACCGTTTCAGTATCAAAGCCAGCCTCTTTAGCCCTTGCCATCCGTCCTTCGGTTGACATGTCTAAGCCTTTATCGACCGCACGTTGCCATTCGGTAGCCTCAACGGTATCGTCGCCCTCGTAGCCTGCACTCTTGGCTTGCTCCATTACATCGCCAGTAACTTCAGCAGCAGGACCAACAATGGACAGGCCCATCATCTCGTATATTTCTTTGGGGGATTTACCGGTCTGTTCAGCTTTAACCGTGACGAATGCAGGGATTACGGCGGCACTATAACGGGCGGTTGCCTCGCTTTGTCTTCCAGTGGCGACGATCTGATCTTTAACTTCTTCGTAAATGGTTTCTGATTCGGTTTTTAATTCCTGGTTCTTTTCGGCACGTTCAAGCAATGACTTGATGGTTAAGTCTTCATCGACTTCTATTTGCGCCGGGGTTAATGTTTCATCAGACATCTTCATGTGAGGACGTAAGGTTGACATTAAATCTTCGTTGGGCGCGATATCAGCAGCAAATTGCTCAATGTTGATAGATACATCAGTGCCTAAACCGGTCAGTTGCTCCATGAAATAAGGCGGCAACTCTACACCAGAATTAACGGCATCGATTAGCGGGTCACTGGATATTAAAACCTGTTTATTGGTATCAAGACCGTTCAGGAACATTCTAAACCGGTCCTCTTTTCGACCCCTGGTCAGACTTGACTGTGCGAAAGTGGCTATCTGGTCAATGGTGTTTTGCTCACCAGCAGACATTAAAGCGGTTTCTACATTACGTTGTGCGCGACTTGCCATAGCCTCGGCTGTTGCGGTAGCTCCACGGATAGCTCCACCCATACCGCCACCAGCAACTAACCCGGCCAATTGGCGATCAACCATTTCAGCAAGCGATAAATCTTTCTTGGTGCCGATTGTTTCGCCTAAATATTCAATGCCCTCCTGGATGAATTCAGTACCGGCCTCGACAGTGGCAGCGCCTCCAGTTGCTTTAAGTGCTGTTTTTAAATTAGTTACTCCACCCCTGCCCAAAACAACTTTACTGGCTACCATTTCCATAAGAGACACAGCGACAGCAGTAGGAAGAGAGGCGATCAGGTCTAAGCTTGTAACGTCCTCACGCTCATCGTTTTTTACCCGAGCTTCGGCTATTTCTTCAGTTCGAGATGAAACATAAGCAGGTAAGGTGTAAACCGCCGCCAACATATCAGGCAAAGATTGGACCCCTTGCTCTGCAATATAACCAGCCAAGGTCTTAGGGTTCATGTCGCCTTTGAATCTCTCCCAGGTAAAACTGGGCTTATAGCCAAAGCCATTGCCTTCAGAAATAGCCTTACCGACACCTTGGAGTAAATTAGGTGAGTCACTTGGGATATCCCACGACCAACTAACACCATCATCACCAATGATAATGCCGGGGTTTGGAATGCCCTTGCTATCTAAATAATCCTCAAAGTTTTTACCAATGGTGCCAGTGAACTCGATTAAGTTACCGGTTAATGCGTTGACCCGATTTAATGCGCCCCGGCCAATGTTAGAAAAGAACCCTATCTCTGAGTCTCGTACAGCGCCCTCAATGCCTTTTAAGTTGTCGATGTCATCAATAGATACTCTGCTATTCCTGTCGTCGGTTAAGTACCTAGATAGCTTAGGGTAGCCGGTTGTGTCGATGGATTCGGTTCGCTCTCTGCGCTTAATCTCAGGTAGGTTATTTTCTACGGTGTCGGTGGGTAGGTTGCGAGACTCGGCAAGCGCGATAATTTCGGCTTGTTGATCGGGATCCATGTAAGAGGCGCGATTAATATTAGGACGTGCGTTATCTACCGGGCCTAATTGCTCATCCAGTAGCGCATCGATGTTAATCTCTTTGTTGTTTGGCATTCTGATAGGTTTCCAGGAAAATTTCAGGTGAAGGATCTACGCCCCTATTATAATACGCGTCTGCAATCGCTTTGAACAGTTCTGGATCATCTTCTTGAATCGTTCCAATGACTTGTTGTTTTTCATCGTCTGACATTTGGAACAACGGCTTAGTGCCACCCCACCACCAGGTGGTGTCAAATTCTAATAATAACCGGTCCATCTGCTTATCGACTTGATCATCAGGTGGCAACTTACCTTGATTCTCAAACTGATAATTCATGTACCAATCATCCATAGCGCCTGACAGTTTTGATTTGGCTGTGTTGTCTACTATCTGTGCGTTCTGAAGCTTGGCCGTCATGCGCTGTTGAGTGGATAACATTGATTTTATTTCAACCGGCATCTCTCCCTTTTGACTTATTTTGGACCACTGGTTAAATGATGTTTCATTTAGCTTGTCGGTATTGGCCATAAAGTACTCTCGTAACTCTCGATACCTTCCAGATTGCTGTAATCCATGAAGCGTGTCTATGGTCGCCCTGTCGCTCACTGTGCGAGACTTGCCAACCGATGAAGCCTGAGCGTTGAATAAACTGTTTTGTTGCTGCGGCGTTAACACAGAGAGCTTGTCGGCTGGTATATCGTCAACGGTAATATCTCCTTGGCGAATAGGCAGGTAAAACTCATCAAAGACTTCCGCTCGCTCTTCGGTTTCTATTTCCTGTTGCTTGCCGTACATGTAATCAAACCTGCGCTCTACCTCTTTTCGTAATCGCTCATCCTCAATCTTGCCTGATTTTTCCATCGCCTCGCCACGGTCCATGTCTGCCAGCAAATATTCATCTACAGTGTCCACAGCTTGTTGTGCCATGCTTGCTTTCTCTGCGTCCCTGGTTAATACGGCGCGAGTGTCGCTAGGCAAATCGTTAGACCACGGTTGTTTTAGTGCCTCGACTCGGTCTTTGGGGGCCATCATTTTTAATCGCCCAATTGCGGCATCGACCTTCCATTGTTGCTTGACCTTACCGGCCTGTTCGTTAGTGTAATAACCCATCGACACAGCAGAGTCTAACCTGGCGTTTACCGTTTGCCTTGCCGTGGCCACATCTTCTGGTGAGCCGGTCAATGTCATTTCTCGTAAGCTGTTAAGGCTGTCGTTCACAGAGTTGCGCTCGAAGTCTTTTTCCTTGCCAAACGCAACGCCCTTCATGCGCTCTTTGCCCTGCTCTATACGTAATCTGTTTCTTTGTAAAAACTCCGCTCTGACTCTTGGATTAGTGATACCCATAGACACCTCAGCAAGTCCTTTGTCCACACTGGACGTGTAACGTTCACCAATGGTTTTATAGTCCTCATCTTGATCGTAAGCGTTATCCTGTTTGTTTTTAAGGATAAGGAAGTCTGATTCCGCTTTGGATGATTCATAGCGATCACGCTCGTCAACCATCCCCTTTAATGCTTGAGCTAACTCGGTAGGGGCAAAGTTGCGCGTGTCAATAGAAGTGACCTGACGCTGTCCACTGGCGACCGCTCTTGGTATGTTTGATGCGCTAGGTATCTTAACCACCAAAAACCCCCTCAGAAGCGCCTGTTAGAATGGTGCTTAATGCTTTGCGCTGTCCTTTTTTCTTGGCCATCTTACCTTCTATTCTCGTGCCTTTAGCGGCCAAGTCTAATCCTTTTGCTTGCTCTTCGGCCTCGAATAATGCAGTCAAGGCGTTATAGTCTGTGGTCTGTTTTAGCTCCGCTAACTGTTCAATAGAACCAGCGTCAAAAGCTCCACCACCCGCAGCCATTTGTGCGATAGCATCAGACTGAAGTGCGCGACCCTTACGCAACCCCTCTTGTGTTTCTCTTGTGCCTGATGCGCGTCTAGCCTTAGCGTTGCGCTCTATTTGCTGTGCTTTGAACTTGGCGGCTTTATCGGCAGCGCCACCACCAACCAGGCTTGAAACCGAGCTAAATAATGTGGAGCCAAGACTTAGCGGATCTTTTATGGAATCCATACATAATTCCTATTATTCATTAACTCAAACCCTATTCGTTCAAGTACTTTAGTTGAATTATACTCTGTTTCGCTTGCGATTGCATAAACGGGCATATCGTAGTTTTTTAAAACGTCCTTAAACATTTTAATGACCTTTACTATTGTTTTGGGGTATTCCCTTAATTCATCTTTCATTCGACTAAAAGCCTGTAACGGCCTAGTATGAAGAACCCCGGCAATGCCTATAACTTCGCCATCTAATTCAATGGCATAGCCCCTAACGGTTTTGCCCATGCTATTGAATTCGCCCAGGTCACTTTTGGTTAATGGCCGTATGTTAGGAGTCTTTGACATTGAACACCAACGCTAATATTGTTACTGGCCCGGTTGCCCTTATCGCCACCCTGCTATCAGTGTCATGTGTGCTGTTAAATGCAAACGGGGTATTGTCGTATTGGTTAAGATCGTCATCCTCTTCATATGCCGGTAGCGGATCTAACAAATCAAATGATGGACCATAAGTAAACACGTTTGGGTGTAAGTCCTTAGCAATTAAACCCACCTCGGTTATTCTAGATCTGCTTGTTAGTCGTGACGACTTGCCGGTTGCGCCACTTGCTACGTATTGGCCGAGCTTGTTTGATAGGTAATCAGCAACGTAAGGCAATCCAACCACCACGTTAGTATAGGAGGCTGTCACAGTGATACTACCACCAGACACCGTAAACGTGCCTCTATCAACCCCGTCAGCCCAAACACCAACCGTACTACCTTCTAAGTGAGATAGTCCGGTTATCGTGGTTCCTGGCGATGTGTAAGACACGAAAGCATCAAAGTGTTTGTCTACATAATCTGACAGCCTGGCCATCTTTTCAAGATACCTGGTACCGCTGCGGTTAACAACAAAGTAAATGATGTCCTCTTTCAAGCCTGGCGTTATCACCACATCTTCAACTGAACCGTCTTGAATAGTCAACCGACTCCATGCCGCGACCTCTTCAGCCGGGTCGAATAAGTAAACCCTGACCGTTCCATCATCAAGAACAACGATTATTCTGGTTTCAGGCTGTCTTGAAACGGCTATTCTTTTAATGCCAGCATCACAAACATCTTGATGCAAAGTCATCAAATCGCGGCCCTTGTGATTATCCGAACCTAGTCCGTATTCAAGTTCCATTATCTTCACACCGGAACGCTGAACATAATAAAGTAAATCGTCTATTCTGATTACGTCTACCGGCGCAGAGCCTTGGGATGATCCTGATTTAAGATTAATATTGTTTTGAGTTAATATCTCACCGAAAGAAGACGATCTTACGCTTACTTCGTCAGTGGTTATGCCCATGATCAGCCTGGTTGACTCACCTAACCACTGAACCGTATCAATTGGACCAAAGCCAATGGTTCTGAATATGGATTTAGAATCGCCTTCAATATCTCTATCGAATGACTGAAAAGCATCTGACACAGAACCCCACAAATTTGATTTGCCAGCGTGCCACAATCTTCCTTCATATAATTTTGTCGCTGTTGGATATCCCGCAACATCTGACCACTGCCCTTCAAACCAATTTTTAGTCGCTAACGTTGAACCAAACGGTTTCAAAACAGCAGCTAACACCGATGTTGTAGATATGAAAGCCGTTACTCTGCAAATTCCCTCTATTGAACCACCAGGGAAATCTAATGTTAAGACAATTGAACCAGCAACGTAGTCGCCTGTTTTAACGTGGAGCCTGTAGAAAAGTATAGAGTTATCTAATTCGTCATCAAAAGTCTTTGCTTGATCAACGGTGTAACTTTCGACATCAACCCAAGTGCTGTCATCAGCCGAGCGTTGCAGGGTTACAGTTGATCCAGTTCCCGTTAGGCTGGTCACGGCTAATGTGAATTGCCTTGACTCTGCCACCCCAGTTACCCTTATGGAGTTGGTTCCTGTGTCCTCTACTGTCACGGTGGCTGTAACCGCTTGGCCAGCAGAGCCAAGCTTAAATAAAGCGCCAACATGAGTTGTTTTAAAGTAAGCTGAAGATGCGGTAATGGTAGTGTCGCCACTTAGCGCGCTAGACGTGAGCGCTATGTCTGATATGTTAATCGATCCAAACGGGCCATCGTCGGTGAAGTAGTCAACAACGGACCACGATTTAATACCGCGCCTCTCGACTTTAAATTGCTGCCCCGAGTTAAATGAAACAAAAATAACATCAGCCGATTGCGTGTGCCTGATTGTAGGTAATTCAGCAGTAGACACACGGGTTGCCAATATGACCTGGCCAGCAGGCTCAATATCAACCGAGCTTACCCTTACTGTGTATTCGACAGAGCTTGATAATGTGATTGTGAAATTAGACGAAGGGGAAAACACCAGCGAATGCTTACCGG
>Ga0209976_10000155_pt1 | contig 48299 bp, 70 predicted proteins | sample SumtaG_FD_182806 | JGI IMG/M metagenome (GOLD analysis project Ga0209976, IMG submission 182806) | Deep subsurface microbial communities from Indian Ocean to uncover new lineages of life (NeLLi) - Sumatra_00157 metaG (SPAdes) (version 2) | ecosystem: Environmental > Aquatic > Marine > Oceanic >... | reverse complement strand
AACTATATTTATTCCACCGCCTATGGCTGCTGGCATATTCTAACCTCTTCGCCTATTTCAAAACGCAAATCACCCGCTTGAACCAAAAGGGGGTTGGTTTTTAAAATTACTAACGGTTCGTAACCGCTCATCAACGCCCATGAATTAAAAAGGTGTTGGGCTTTGCCGTAATTTCCGGCCTTAGCCATTCGTACCGCCGCACCCACGTGATAATCGTGGGTTTTATCGTCACCGTGATTGGTGGTCTCTTTGACAAGTTCGTGGAACTCTTGACCCGCTGATAGGTTTAAATCTGTTTTCACCCAGTTTTCATACCGTAAACTGTAATAAAAATATTCGTTAGTTTCGCCTTCTTCGGTGAAAAATTCTCTTGATAACTTCACGGACGCAAAATTATCTTTATACGCTCGGGTAGTGATTCGCTCGCAATCCGTGTTAATAAACATGTAGTCAAAGGCGTCTTTGACGGCATCCCGAACTTGCGGACCGCGCCCCTCCGGTAAAAATTGCGTGTGGCATTCGTAGACAGTGGGCAGTTGATTAACCACGATAAAACCGCCGAATTCATTCACGAGTAAATAATTATTCAGATTTTCCACTACTGGCTGGATCGTTAGGCCGTCCTTCCATCGCGCACCTTTAATCACCGAAGGGTGAGTAATGACACTCTCAATAAATTGGTAATCAAAAGATCGGACAAGCGGGCTGGCCGGAGTAATATCGGGTTTTGGTATCACGATAATTCCTTTATCCCTAGTCGAAGGTTCATGGTGGTTACGGTGCTTCCAACAATCGAAACGCTGTCTCCCGGCGCTAGAATAGCCCCTACAATGCCCTCTAACGGGTCGTTGTCTCCCGCTGCAATCGACAGAGCGCTGATGTATTCGTTAGTGGTCCCGACCGAACCACCGCTGGAAATTATGTTGACCGTGATGGTTTCCGCGCCCGCTGAGTAATTATTGCAAACACCCGAAACGATTTGCGCGCTATTGATTGTGGTCGAGGCGGTAAATAACACGGTATCTGTGGTGGGAACGGACTCTGAAACAGCCGCTACAAAGTTTATCGTCATCGTTAGGGCTCTAGCGCTTCTATTCTCTGGCGAAGCCTTGCAACCTGGGCCAGAAGAACAGCGGATTCAATCGGGAAATTCGCCAACTCGAAAGCCTCGGAAGCAAAGTTAGTGGTTTCTCCTCCCAGATCTTCGACGAGCTGTGCCCACAAATCCTCAAAATAGGCGGTTGGCCTGCCGTTTTCGTCAAAACATATTTGATCCATATCCAATAATTGGGTCACATTGAAACTCTTGGCTCAAAAAACGCCCCGTAATATTGAACCCTTACTTCGTCCGTAGTCTCCAGCTCCAAAATAAAATCTTTATTCCTGACTACACGTCCAAACCGACGAATGGGAACTCGTGTTCGATAATTACCTAATGTTCCTAACGGTATGTCGCTGTGATTAACGAGGGTATAGCCGCCGTCTTTGGAATAGCTCACCATTAATTGCGGGTCATCATCGGGATTTTTAGGCTGGCCCACTTCCATATCAATCTCAATTAAAGGAATCGTTATGTTTTTGGGATTAACGACTGAGGCCGATCGAATCCGGGTTCTTTGGATTTCATCTCCTTCCTTCTGTGCATTGGGATCTAGAACCCACATGGTCGGAACAAAAATATCGCCCACAATATTTTTATTATCAAAGATGACCGCTGAAGAGATTCGCCACGTCGGCTCTCCCTCCGATCCTCTTTCGTGGGACAACTGAGTCGTTATGTCATAACACCATGTATAGCCGTCAGTCGGGAAGGTGAGCACGTAGATTTTATGCACCGGACCGTCAATGAAAAATCCAACCGCATCGGTGATATTGGTGAAACCAGGAGACGTTAAAGTACCGTTCCCGTTTATCTTTAATTCGAGTTCCAGCGTTGAGATTTTTTGCATCTCCGTACCCGAAAAAAGCCTTACCGTTCCGTCATCGGCGAGATAAGCAAAAAATTCGCCTATCTCGGCTATCGAATCCGGCGCTGCAATTCCTCGCTCTTTGGTGGCCCCGCGCACCGCACGCAATGGAAAAGTGACATCATCAAAGGTTTGGAAATACTGGGAAGTTCGTTCGCCAATGACCCATAACGACGACTTTTTCGCGATAAGACTCACCACATCGTCAGGGGATTCTTCAGCCGATCCAAACGTCAACGGGTCATACGTGAATCCATCGGAGATCTCGGAGCCAAAAAATTCGTTAGTGCCGTCGCGAGCGAACCAAAACCGTTCGTTCAATATGGTGACGGAGGTGGAAGGGAAAAAATCCGTGTCCGTGATTTGAACTAGCGCGCCGCCAACGGTAAAAATATACCCCTCTCCTGTGCCGTTCAGTACGCAAATTTGATTGCCGCCCGGTGCGGAGTTTTGCGCTAGGGAAGCGCGACCTTCACCGCCGATAGCACCAATTATTGTTTGAATCCCGGCAGCGGTGAGAGTCAGTAAATTCAGTCCTCCCACAAAATACAATAAATCCGAATTGATAATAAAATTGGATCGAGGCGTATCCTCGGTTGTAGAAAATTCCGTTAATCCTTCTGTGCGCCTGACGGTCTGATACCCTTTGAAATCGGTCTCCGTCATTAAATTAAATAAAACCGATCGCGAGCGTTTAGAGTCGAAATCTTTGCTGCTTTCGGTTAACGGGAAATTAGGCATTAGCCGTACTCTTGCATGTCCATTTCGACGGGATAAACCGCTGAATCAAAGCTCAGCGCCATAGCGAGCGCATCCGCCGCCTCGACTCTTAATAGGTCCGATAGAGCCTGACTGGATCCGTATTTTGGGATTAACTTCACAGCGACGTTAGCAATAATCGCTTCGTGCCATTCCTCGGGAAAATCAAAGGTATCAGCGGCCGTCACGAATATTTGTAAGGATCTTTCGTAGGTGAAATTAATTACCGGCACGGCACTGGAGGGCGTATTCCATAAATACATGATGCCCGCGTCTCGCTGCCGTGAAAAATAGGCTTGAATGGGTGTCCCCTCGTTTTCCTTGTTAGGGAGATCGAAATAATCCTCACGCGATTCAAAGATAATGGGGATTTCGTAGTTATCCGTCTCACGTCGCCTAACGTTTAATATGCGCTTAACCGGGACAAACGTGTCCCTGTAGTTATATATGACCGCGCCAGAATTCACAGCCTGAGTTAACGCATCGCCAAAAGTAACCACATTAGCGCCGGGTAGACTAGCTATCAACGTCCATTGGATTGAGTTGTCTTCCAGGATTATTCCGAGATTATCGCCGATCACCATGTCATCGGTAGAGGTCACCGTAATTTGGCCGGTTGCGATTAGCGATGCGGCTGTAGTGGTCGTTTCAAAGAAGGTATTGGATAGCTGAGCCGTGGCAAAATCGTATTTGGCCTGACCTTTTTGGATAAACAACGTCCCTTCGGTGTAGGTCCAGAGGTGAATGCCTTGTTGTTCCCAGCTTTTTATCAACAGGTTTGCCGCCAGCCTCCCTCGTTCAAACATATCGCCGTCTAACGTCTCACCGTCAGCCCCAATTTGGAGGCGATCGAAAGCGTCAATCAGGATTTCATTTAAGGTGAGATCTAAAGCGTAAACGCCGCTGGTGGTCATATAATCTCGGGCGCTGTTACTGCGCCTTCCGCTTCGACTTGTTCACTGCGAGCGGTTTTGTAGACGACTTGTGGTTGAGCCGCCACCGGGAAGTCCTGGGGCTGGCGCGGTTCGATCAATACCGGAGCCGCATAAATGCCGTCCCATCGCCTCGCCACTTCGCTAACTTTGACTTTAAAACCGGAAATATCATCGATGGTGTTGGAATCCCACTCACTGAAGGTGTTGATTCGTATGTACCGCCCCATTAGTCGGCGTCCGGTTGAATCAGCTTGAGAGTGGCATCGCCGCTGGTAAAGGCGGTTATGGTTAGCCGTGAAGCGACGACAGACGACAAGAGTTTTTGCGCCGTCGAGGCGGTGAGCCCGACAATCACGTCGTCATCAAAAATCTGCGCGGCCGTGGGCGTCACGCCTCGGTTCACCGCTTCGAGCGTGTGTTCGACGGTGTAGGTTAAGGCCGCTCCCGTGGAGAGTTCCGGTCGCATCGTCACGCCAAACGGGTTGCGTGTGTAGTCGTGCATCATCCAACCAGTCGAAGTGACTGAGCTGATCGTGTTAGAGGTTTGAGGGCGCATAAAGTGTTCTCCTATCGCTCGATAAATTGCATGGAGCAAGTCCAGTTGATGGTCGTGGCCGCCACGCCGGTTACGGTGGCTCTAATAGCATTGGAATTAACCGTTAGGTTAACGTCCCAATTCGAATCGCTGTATTCTTCCAGCATCGTCGCGACGTTTCCCTGTAGGGTGGCACTGCCGCCGCCGTCTCGATAGGCGACCGCCGATTTAATCACTCCGCACCGGTCAGAACCGTCAGCCGTGATGCCCACCACCGAAATTTGAACCATATAAACTTCTTCGTCGTCCAAATCAAATTGGTCAATTTGTGTCGCGGTGGCATCCGTGGTTTGCACGGTCGATCGGGGCCGTGTGTCCCACGTGGTGGTTCCCGACGCGGGATACCACGTACTTTCGTCAAAACACTCCATCGCATAGCTATCGTCGTTTAATATGAGGGTGCCATTGTCCACGCCTGTTAGAGCGTCACGCTCTGTCGGGGTCGATATAAAGGCCGCTATAAAAGCACCCTCTAGCATCTGATCGCGGATATTTTTGTAGGCATCCACCAACACTAAGGTCGTTGCCTCGGCCACCGTGGCCGAGCCACCGTCCTGAAACTCCACTTGGGTCATCGAGCCCACCGTCGTTTCAACAAAGCTGTAGCCGGAATAGCGGTGCAGCAAATCGTTTACATAAATGTCTTTATTCATCGGCTCGCCTTATTGCGTCACGTTCACGGTGGCATAGCGTGCGGTAATGCCACTGGTGCCTGAATTGCGTGTTATTTGGGGTTTAATCAAATCGCCAGTGACAGCCGTTAAGGGTTGGGTTTTGGATACGCTGGTGGCCGTGCTCGCCACATCGGCTAACGCTTGAACATCGTCGTCCAGATCGGCAAAACCGCCGCCTGGATCTTTCACCCACTTAAAACGAAACTCCACCGCGCCGCCGCTACTGACGACGGAAAAGTCATAGCCTATAGTGCCGTCGAAAGGTTCAGTTCCGGTGTATTCCAAGGTGCCGTTTAACTCGTCTACCAATTTCCAGCGCTCGGCGTTGGAACATTCCACCATCGCGGTGCCAGCGGTGCCGAAGACCATATCGGTAAAGGTGTTATTAACAATCGCGCCGTTAGCCGTCGAGTTGTCATTGACGAACGCACAACCGATGTATTTGCTGTCAATTTCAATTTGCTGTAACTGCGCCAACACGCGGGGATCTTTTTGATTGAGTCCGCTGGTATCCCACGTTCCGGTTTGGGTCGCGGTAAACGTTCGGTTTATTCTGAAAGTATTGGTGGCCGCTTGGTAGGTAACCGCGCCACCGTCGTAATCCGTGCTCAAGTCACTATCAATAACCAGTGATTGGCCGTTGCCAAGGCCGTGCGTGGCCGAGGTGACCGACACACTGTTGCTTAGAAAGCTGCCGGTTTCGTCAGTGCCGAAATCAATTGAGGCAACTTCAAAAAAGCCCACGCCGGTGGTGGTGATAAAAAAGGTGCCGTTGTAGGCTGTATTCGTGACAAAAGTGGATATCACCACTTCCTGGTTAACGTGTAGTGTCGGCCCCACGGTGAAATTAAACCGCGCCACGCCGCTGGAGTCGGTAACGCTGGTGATGGCCGTCGCAGCGACGGACGCATCGGCCACGGCGGTAAATGTGCCCGTGCTGCCAGCGGTATCAAAATTGCCGCCACCGTTGATGATCGCCCCGCTAATTATCGTTACTTGGGTCGAGTCAAGGATAGACGGATCAATCTTGTACAGGCTGGTCGTGGTGCCCGAGAGATCCCCCGTGGTATTGGTGAACCGGTAAATCGCGTTTTCTTTTTCGCGATTTACTATCGAAATCATGTTTCCGCTACTGGGCGGCAAAGCTGTCGCCAGCGTGGCCACATCGGCAAACACATTGCTATCGAGAATTAACGGGGTGGCCCACAAAATATTATTCATATTTTGGACAAGCACGATACCGCCCTTAATCGTGCCGGTGGTATCCCAATTGATCCAACTCGAATCCTGATGAATAAACAGGTTGGCGTCACCCAAATCCATATTAAACAGCGTGCCCGTGCTACCACTGGTCATTTGCATACTGGGACGAATCACCAACGAACCCGATCCCGAGAATAAAGTCCCGGTGCCAATATAAGTCAGCGAAAACCCTTCGCCGGGCGCGCTAATGGTTAAAGGACCGACCGTCACATCAAAAACGTTTGTAGTGAGTATGTCGTCTTTAAATATTAAATTGGTGGGACTGGCCACGGTAATCACACCGCCCGATGCCAAGGCGTCTAAGTCGGCGCTGGTGAATATTTCTATACCCTCGTCAGATACCAACGAATCCACACGGCCATTGACCGTTGTCGTGACTAAATTAGTGGTCACCAAATCCAGATCGTATTCGTGGATAAGGTTATTTGTCTCTTCGAGCAAAAAGGCTTTAGTGCCATCACCCTTAAAGCTCATGCTAACCAGGTTATCAACACCCGACAGTAAAAACTCTTCGATATGCACGGCCGTTAATATGTCCCAAGGCACGGCCAAATCGTAGCGGTGGACCGAATCGTTAACGTTATCGCCAACCAGCATCACACTTCCGTCAGGACGAAACGCGACCGCTGCACCGTTGCCGACATCGGTGGAAACATCTAACGAAATGCTCGGATCGCTGGCGCTGTTCAAATCCCACGGGGTAGACATATCGAATTGACGGATCGTTTCAACAATATCGATGACATAAAACGCGGTGCCGTCGGGCTTAAACGTGATATCTTCAGGGCCAGATGAAGGACCGACGACATCAAAGGTGCCGCTACTGGTCGAACCGGTTAAGCTCCAGGGAGTGTCTAAATCAAATTGCTCTACAAGGCCCGTAGTAAAAGGCAACACGTACATGCGCGTGCCGTCGTATTTCCAGAATTGGCCGACGGGGAGTGCTGGAATGGTTGAATCAGAATTGCCTGAATAGGATATGGTTGATAAATCCCACGGCACGGTCAGATCGTACTCGAACATCTCATCGACTATATCGCCGGTAATGAACAGCTTTAAACCGTCCACGCGAGTAAACATACTCACGGGCGCTAAATCTTCATTGCCGACATCGAACGTTTGTATCTGACGCAGACCGAGCGGATGCCAGCCCACCCCGTCGGGTGTGGCTCCCGCTATTTGGGTCGATCCGTCGCGATAAGTGACCATACTGCTGGTGGTCAAATTATCCGTGCGTAAACTACTTAACCCTAAATCGTATTCGCGCACCGTGTCGTTGGTGCCATCAACAACATACAATTTGCCCTCGGCGCTATTGAGACAAAAGCCGCGTGACAGCGTAGAGCTGGTTGATAACGTGCTAATCAATACGGCGGTGGTAATATTCCACGGCGTGGACAGGCGAAACTCTGCCATCTCGTCTGGAGCATCAAAAGTGGCATACATTGAACGCCCGTCTTCATTAAAACCACCGCCGCGTAGACTAGTAAAGGAACCGGGTAGACTAAATGAGACTCCGCTATAACTGGCGTTGGTGGTGTCCCAAGGCGTTACTACATCGTATTTGAAAACATCGTTAGTGGCAAAACCGAACATGAAAAATGCTAGTCCATCTGGACGGAACCAAACGGCAACCGGTGTAATATCTTCGCTCGATAGATCAAAGGTATTAGTCAGCGTGCCCGTGGACACATCCCACGCGGTGCTTAGGTCGTATTCGTAGAGGTTGTCCCCGGTCTGGCCGACGAAATACAGCTTCGTGCCGTCGGGCTTAAAGAACAGCCCCTCGGGGAACGCGTCTTCGCTATTGACATTCAAAAATTGATTAAACACCGCCGTGGACACATCCCACGCGGTGGATAGGTGGTATTGGTTCACCCGGTCGGAGCTGTTGCCAATAATATAAAAGCGCAAGCCGTCGGGGCGAAAGTGAACATCGTTAGGCGCGGTTTCTTGTGCCGACACATCAAAGGCTTGAACAAACGTCGAGTTGGCAATTGGGTTAGTGATACCGTTCGCGGCTACTGCCACACTCTCGGTCGAGCCGTCCAAATAGGTCAGCGCATTATTGACCGTGGCATTCACGGCGGTCACATCGTCCGCCAGTAACGTCGTGGTGGACTCTCCGAGCGAATACTCGCCGACATCGCCGTTATTGATATCCGTTGAACCGCCGTAGATTCGAGACGCATTGCCAATCACGACAATTTCCCGTATCAGCGAGTTATCAAAGAACGCTGTATTTGTATCGATTAAAATAGCGGTGGATACATCCCAAGGGGTAGTAAGGGTATATTCGCGAAGATCGTCGTTGTTCCCTAATTTGACGTATAAAATCCGGCCATCACTGCTAATGGTCGAGCATTGCGTATTGCTAGTACTTCCAAAACTAAACGTATTGCCGGTATAGGTAAGGGTTTGGTCCTCCCAATTGCGCCGCGAGTATTGAAAGAGTCCGCCGTCGTCATCGTGTATATAGAAAAATCGACCGTCGCCGCTGCTCGAACACGACACCAAGGTGCCGGTGAGTTCGGTCGGTGACACGTCCGCGCCTTGGGTGGAATCATCAAAATCAAAGGGTGAGCCAAGCGTCCAAAACCGCACGATGCCGCCGCCTGACGGCGTAATGACATTCAAACCGTCGGGACTAATCCCCAAGGTTTGGACAGAAAAACCGGCGTTAAATGAGTTGTTGGCTTCTAACGTGCCCGAGGTAATATCAAAGGGCACCGTCATGTTATAGACGTTGATATTCGGATCGTTACCGGCCACGAAATACTTTAAGCCGTCGTAACTAACTTCCAGCGCCAACAACGGTGCGGGCAATGCCGTGTCTTCCACCACCGCAATAAATTTACCGGTGGCTATATGCCCGCTTTCGGCGGTGCGCACCGCATTATCTTGTATATTCTCAATGACCGTGGGGCTTTGCTCATAGACTAAAATGTCAAAGGCTTCGCCCATGGCATACTGTTCAATGGTGTCGGTAACGGCACTTGCAAAGAACAGCTTTGAGTTATCGAAGGCATAACAGGTATTCTGAATGTTTCCGGCACCCAAAATAACTACCGTGTCAATCAAGACCGCCGTCGTAATGTCCCAGGGAACCGTCATCTCAAAAAGATTAATCGTTGTGCTGTTGCCGCACATGATGAACCGGCGACCATCGTCAGAGATGATCAGGTCCGTTGAGTTTGGCGTAATACCGGTGGCAAAACTTTCGCCGGTATCAGTAAGCGTTGAAAGATCATACGGGATGGTCATGGACCAGCGTAAAACGGTGCCATTTTCCTGTGAGAAATATAAGGATAATCCATCGGGTTTAATCACAAACCCGTTTGTGCTGCTCGCTGTCGTGTTCCGCGTTGCGGCACCACCGGCTGTTGAGAAATCAAACGGCGTACTTAAGGTGCGTTCCAGAAAATCGCCACTAAAGGTCATGAACCACACTTTGGTTCCGTCGGGTTTTAAGGCAATATCCGTCATGTTGGTGCTGATGTTGATACTGTTCCCTGAATAACTCAGGGTGGTGGTATCCCACGGCACCGTCATGTCGTACTCAAAACCGCTCTGACTGGTCACATCAGCAATGTACAATTTAAGGCCGTCCTGGCTAATCCACATGCCACGCACGCTGTCTATCTCCGCGCTAACGTCCTCGCTATTTTCAAAATAAAGATTTTTTAAATTGAATGCTGTGCCGCCCGGTATCGGGGCTTGGTTTTGTGTGGACTCGTTGCCAAAGGCTATCGCGCTATTTTCTTCAATCGTTAAGTTGCCGGTGTTCACGCCGTCAAACACGGATAACGCATCCGATCCCAAACCCAGCGTATAATCGCGCATGGTTCCGCTGGCGATTTGCAGGGTAAATAGTTTTGAGGTGTTAGACGCCGCCGCAATTTCTACAAAGCCCGCGCCGCTATCCAAAAAGCTATCAATCAATCGGGCGCTGGTAATATCGCCGGGGACATCTAACGCATAATGAAAAATAGTGTCGGTGTTAGGATCACAGGTAACGAAGCCGCGCCGGTCATTAAAAATATCCAAACCAGCGGCATTGCCTATACCGGCATCTGTGAAGCTGTTTCCGGTGTCAACCAGCGTGTCCAGGTTGTTCGGTACGGTCATTTCCCATTGCAGAATGACACCGCCGTTCATCATGAAAAACACGTCGATACCGTTATCAAGCACCCGCACCGACGATAACGCCGAAAGGCCCGAAGGCGTCGCGGTAAAGAAGGATCCGGCCGTGGATAAATCAAACGCGGTGCTTAAATCCGCGATGGTAAACTGGCCTACGAGGTTCATAAAATAGGCTTGGGTGCCATCGGACGACAGGGCGAAACTTTCAAACGCCGCCCCACGCACCAAACTGTTACCGCTATAGGTCATGGTCGAGGTGTCGAACGGCACCGTCAGCGTGTATTCAAAGGCGGTTAAGGTGGTGTCGTCGGCAAGGTAGAGCTTTAAGCCGTTCCGGCTTATCCAGATCCCGTTGCTATCGCTTATCTGGCCACTGGCATCGAAGGTCGTCAGCAGATTAATCGTGTTAAGGCGCGGCGGTTGTCCGGGTGCGGACGCTTGGATTTGGGTCGAACCATCGAGAAAATTAACCGGCGTCGTAATATCAACGTCACCCGACGGGTTAATCGTCAAAGTTTGCGGCGCAGACAGCCCTCCTTCGAGAGCAATGCCCAAGTTAAAATCATAAACCAGCGCTGTGCTGGCACTGACAAAAAACAATTTTTCGTTATAATGATTGGCGCATAGGCCGCGCATGGCTTCAATATTTTCAATGCGCACGTCTTCAAACTGCGCGGTGGTGATATCCCACGGTGTCGTCAGGAAATATTCGAGTATGGATTCTTCGGTATCGCCTAACACATACATAATAGCGCCGTCTAGCCTGAAGCAGACGCCGCCGGGATCGAGTGTACCGATCGTTCCGCTGGTGTCGAAACTGTCACCGCTAAAACTGGCTGTGGCAACATCCCACGCCGTTGTCATGTTGTAGCGACGAATAAAACCGTTAATAAAATCGGCAATATAAAAAGAAAAACCCAGAGGATTAAACACCACCGCAATAGGTAATGTGGTTTGCGCGGCGAGAGAAAAATTAGTGTCAAAAACGGCGGTCGAAATATCCCACGCGGTGCCAAGATCGTATTGATTAATGTCCATACCGGCCGAACCGGTGATATACATTCGCAAACCGTCTTCTTTAAAAAACAGCCCACGGATATTGGACTCTTGCGACGAAACATCAAAAGACTGATTGAACACCGCCGTTGAAATATCCCACCCTGTCGACAAATCGTATTCCAGCACGGTATCGGTAATCGCGGCGCTCACGTACATTTTTATGCCGTCTTCCCGGAAGAAAACGGCGTGCGGTTGCGTGTCCTGTGCGGTTACATCAAAGGTTTGATTTAAAATAGCGGAGACGGTGCGCCCTTCAAACAAATTAGGAGACGCGGCTTTTATTTGGGTTGAGCCGTCGGAAAACTCAATCGGAGACTGGAGGCTTACGCCGCCTTGGATCGATATAACATCATTAAAAGCCGCATCCCCATAAAAAACCGTTTCATTCAAGGCAGTATGAAAAATAGTGCCTTGAATGGTGCCGTTATTGGTCAGCGTGCCGGTAAAGTTTCGGATGTTACATTTTAGGGTGGCTCCCGCGTCGACGGTGATATCGCCGTTAATTTCGTTGGCATCGATGATGAGCGTGCCCGCGCCCGTGACCTGAATCGCGTCGGCCGCATCAATCGTCCCGGCCGATTCCACACTCAGCAGACCGTTCTGGACTAAAAAGGCGGTGGTGCCGGTCGAGCTGTTTTTTTCAATGCTCGACACACTGACGTTGGTCACGTCCGTTACATTGGCGGGGTTGTGATCGATGAACGTGGTGTCATTGCCGAGAAAATTTACCGTGTCCACGTTAATATCAACCGCCGTGGTATTGGTGGAGGTGATGCTAAACGCGGTAGAACCCGTGCCGTCACACAACACTTGGGGCGTATCAAAGAAAATATTCGAGACCGTGCCGCTCACACTCGCGCCGATGGAACTCGCGCCAATGGTGCCAAGCACGCCGACAAAGGAAGCGACAAACGTCTTCCCGGTTACATCCAAGACGGTGCTGGAGGCTTGAGAGTTGGCCGCCGAGGTTAATATCAACTCCGCACTGTTGGCCATGGTTATCGCGATCGCGGCCGTGGCGTTGATACTGGTATTGACGCCGTTGACTTGAACAAAGTCAGCCATGACAAAACTGTTAGTGAATGATCCCCCTTGCGAGGCAGACACAATGGCCAGGTCGGTGGCTGAAGGCACGGGTATTAATGCCGCCGCTGCGTTAATCGCTGCCTGAATGGTGAGTTTGGGGACTTCTAGAGTTTCACCACTCAATTGATCATCGCCAGAGGCGGCAAAGTAAAAGCCTCTTATTTGTCCGTCGATATTACTCTTAAATGCCATAGATAAACCTGCCGTTAGGCCGTGATTTCCCAGTCCAAAGTGATTGGCGTGAATTTATTCGCGGTGCCGTTCGTGAGGGTAACGCTGGTGGTGGCATTCACCGTATCACCGGCAAAGGGGAGTAGTACAACGTCTCCGCCGCCTAACTTGCTCTTTACGGAAACGCTTTTAACGGCGGTTGAAGCCTGAATTAAAGTCAGGTTGGCAGGTCCGGTGATGACAATGACATCATCATCGATCTCTTGAGAGTAATTCCCTGACACTTCAACAATGTCTTGCCCACCCGAGGGCGAGATCAAAACGCCCTGAACGCGTAACTCATCCAGGATGTTGAGGTCGGTGTACTGGGTAAACGATTTACCGTTTATAGTAGCCATAAGATAAGACTCCTCTTATCTTAAACGCCTTTAGCCCATACGCCGCGAACAGCGACTACTTGCCAAGATGCAGTGGCAAACAAGCTCGCTAGGGTGACATAATCGCCCTTCTTAGCCGTAGCTTTGGTGTTAACTAAAGTCACGCCATCGGTTGAATCACCGGCATAGGTGATGCCGTCAGCAACATTTGGGTCAATAGTTAATGCTACCGTGCCGTCAGAACCCATATTGACAAAAGTAACAGTGTTACCAGTGACGAGATTTGGAAGGGTGAAGGTTAAGCCGTCTGTAGCTATGGTAAAGGTTTTACCTGAATCAGCCGGGATGATTACACTGTAGTTAGCGGTTATTTCTGTGGCATTTGAATCGACAAAAAAGCTGCCCATGCCATTGGGGAAATTTGTTAGGGACATGATAACTCCAACTGCCTAACGGATTCGAACCGAAACTTAACCACCAGGGACAGAAAAAAGGGGGGCCGAAGCCCCCAATGTTATGTGTTACTGCCGAAGGCAGCGCGTGGGTCAGTCAATCCGTAAGACTTATAAAACATACCTTTATGCCGATAGTTGGAGGTTCCAAAATCGTTATCGGTGTCAAAGTAGTAGTCCATGCGATTAAATTCCTTAAAGCCGTCGTCCACATCCGTTTTAATAAACCAGTCAGTAGCACTGGTGAAACGGTGGTTGACGTGATAGCCGTCAGGAAAAATATTCGCTACGGGGTTGACCGCATTGTTCGCCGTGGCGGGCTCGAAACGAGACGCCAGGATACGATCAGCGGTGAAGCGCAATTGACGTGGAATATGCAGTGACATGCCGCGAGCATCAATTAAGAGCCCCGCACCGTCTCGATAGTCCTCGATTTCAATTAACGCATCTTCTACAGCGGTTTGACTTAACGCGGTAAAGACTGAGAAGATATTAGCGAATGTTCCGCCTTTACCTAACACGTGCGTTAAGCTAAACAACGGTTGACCGTCGCCAATTGGAAAGGCTCCGTCGTAGCCGTTGTTGATTACGTCAGCCGCGACTTGTTCGTCTGTGTGCATGAGCGATCGTTTTAACAAACGCCCTGAACTCAGCACTAGATCGCGGTACAGGTTATTCATTTGGGCTTCCATCGTAATGATGGTTCCCAGTGCATACACTGTGTTGACGTAAGTGGTGGCGAAGTCCTGTTTCTCTCCGTCGTAGGAGATAGAAGTGCCTTCGGGTTTGATTTTCGCCAGTCCCGTTCCGCTCAGTGAGACATCAAGCTCGTAAGCTTTCTCACTGGTTTGCGACGTGAAAATGGCGTCTTTTTCCATTGGTAAATCGTTATACTCAATGGTCGCTATGGCGTTGATGCCCTCTTGGAGTAACCGGGCCTCACTACCTTGCGTTACAATACTCGCTGGATTAGCCATGATTAAACTCCTGCTCCGTGATCATCTTGGTTTTCATTGATGTTCACTACCCACTTAGCGTTAATTCCCAGCTCGTTATCCGGGCCGCGATCCACACGACGCAACCGAAGTTGACCCGTCGCTTGTAGAATCGTGGAACTATCGATTTCCATCGCAGAGATACCGGTGATGGTGTCACCGGCCGCAACCACGATATCGACATTCAAACCCTGATCAGCCGCCACTAAAGCGCCGCCAACAGAGTCTTCCTGCATGGTGTAGAGAACGTCTGAGCCAAACAACACGTAACCTTTACGGGCCGTTGAAGCGAGACGATTGTTTAGGGTTAGTGAACCTTCATCCTCAAAAGTGGGGACAAGGGAAACGAGAACTCCGATAACGGAATCACCCGCCGCAGCTTGGGCCACAACCGGTGTAAAACCGTCAGTGCCCGTGGTTCCTGTCAACGTGACGAAATCGCCGATAAACGCAGCGACGGCATCAGCCGCTAGAAACTCTACTTCACGCATTTTGCCGTGATAATCAGAGCCATCAGAAGTGCCTATAGCCACGGCACCAAATGGACTGTCTACATTAGCCATAATTGGCCTCCAAATAATAATAAAAGTGTGCTCACACCCGCTTTTAGGTGTTACGCAAAAGATAAAACGTTAGAGATGCAATACAACTTTTAGTATTACAAAGAGCCGCTTTTGGCTCGGATTCCTGATAGAACCAGGAGGGGGAAGTGGTGTCAGCCGCTTTGGGCTGGAGGGAACTCATTAGGCGTCGATCGGATAGCGTTGTACCCTTGTGAGCCGTCGATATTGTACGGTGCATAGGTTTTTACACCGGCTTTGTTTACTTCGCGTGCTTCCATGGGTGCAACGCCCTCTTGCGCGTTAAGGCCCATGGCTTTTTGTATTTCCTTTTGCCGTTGTCTCTCCGGCTCCAGCTTAATGTCGTTGTATACCTCTTTATCGATCGCTAACAGGTATTGATACGAGGTATTACCGGACTTATCCGTGCCCGCGACTACCCGCATCCACTTAGACTGGTGCCGATCGCTTAAGCCTTCAAAATTGTGTTGTCGCCCGGCCGCTCGTTCTACCGGCTGCGCTCCTGCATCGAGCCAGCGATCCAAATCGCCGCCTTCATCAACAATCCACATCAATTGATTTTCAGCGCCGTATCGTTCCTGAAATATTTCAGCGTCCAATTGCTTTTTACGGTGCATCGGTGCTCGTATTTTCGTGTCGGTAGCGCCTGTAGACTTGCGCACTTTCTTTTTACTCATTGGGGCTCTCCCATTACTTTGGCAAACGCTTCAGCGGCCTTCGGATCTCGACTTTTAATTAATTCGAAGACCTCGGCAGCGGCGTTCTGATCTCTCGGGTTGCTGCGTTCAATCTTGTCCACGCCCGTGGGAGCCGCATTAGTGGGGGTACGGCGCGCTTTCGACGCTGGCCCTTTGCGCTCGTTCCTGGGGCTCTCAAACAAGTGCGAATTTAATCCTTTGATGTCCTTAAACGCCGCATTCAGGCAATCTTTAATGTCGTCTTCCTCAAACAGATGGCTACCGTCATCGAGAATGCGCAGTTTGTTGTCATACGCTTTTTCGAATTGTCGCCTCGCTTTAACATCGAATTCATCCGAGTCTTTATTGAGTACACCGTTATCGGTTAAGAACTCACTAACCACCGGGTTCAGCGGAGGAGCGGCTTTATGGGCCGGTTGTGAGTCGATCCTGTGTAACTTATCCTTGGCGGCTATCACGGCATCGATATCGTCGTTTTCCTTGGCGGCTTCAAATTCGGCCACGACTTTCGCCCGTTCGGTATGCCTCGCCTCCTGGACTTGTACATTAATCGCTTCCGCTGTCGTTTTTAGCGTGGACTTCATCTCGCGAATGTCAGCGCGCAAGGATTTATTTTCCTTGATACTCTTGAAGTTTTTCTCGTAGGCATTCTTGCCTTTGAAATCGTCGGGATCCTTGCCCGCTGCCACCCACGCCTCGTAATTCATGTAACCCGGTGGATCGTCCGTGGATTCCTCGGATTTTTCGGCCGGTTTTGGCTCCGAAACTTCCTCTCCTGCAGGAGCTTCGGCTTTTTTAGCCTCGGACGCCGGTTCTTTGTCGTATTGGCTGGCTAGATCATCGATTTTTTGGTCTAATTCACTCATGATTTATCCCCTAACGCGCCAAATATGTCTTCATCGTTAACGAGGTGATAGCGCGTACCGCTTCCGGGAGGAAATTCAAATTGATGGCCTTCGTAGCGCTTGAACAACACAATGTCACCGATTTCACACCACGGATCGCCAAAACGCTCGTGTTGATAAGCTTCCGGGCCGAGATGAATCACCAAACCAATGTCTGAACCTTTAGACTGTCGCGATTGCTCGTGGTCGGTTTTCATCTGGAATCCCGCTGCCGCGAGTTCAGGTGCTAGGTCCATCTGCGCGGCTTCCATTCCCTGAGTGGCATCAATCGGCCGGATCAGGATGTGATAGCCCGTCGCCTCGGGCTCCAGAGCGGAAAATCGAAGCCGAATTTCGTCTACTTCGTCTTGATTCATATCACGCCGCAACATGTCGGCATATTGCTTCTTTAATTCGTTTCCGATCCTCATGCCGCTTCCACCTTGATCATTTGGAATCGATCTAACAGAAACATATAGGCGGCGGCACTCTGCAAGCCTTGCTGATTGCCAATCGCTACGTGAATTTGAGAAAACGTTCTATCCGAACAGTCGGAATCCACGTAACTGGATAGGGCTAAGCCTTCGTCAATCTCCTCTTCATAAAGCTGGAGGCAGCGAAGGTATGCCTTGGTTACCGGGTGGTGCAGCCAAGTTTCTATTTCGTCTTGGATCACCGGGGTTGGGTCTCGCGGCGCTTGTGCCATTTCCGCCTCCTGGGGCGCTGTTAATAAATCGATCTTCAATTCTTTGCACGGTCTGTATGGCGTCTTGTCCTGCTGCTACGCCACTATCGACAATGTTCTTTAAGGCTTCGCTATAGAGTTTGGTTATCTCCGCTTCGGTCTTATCCGCTTCTATCCCGAGCTTAGAAATCTCTTTGGATGCATCGATAGCCGCTCGCATTTGGTCTAACTGCAACCGTTGTTCGCGAGTTTTCATTTCCCTATTACGGAATTCCGCTTCCATCTGCTGCTGTGCCAGTAGCATCTGTTGCATCGGATCCTGTTCAGGCGGTTTCGGTGCCAGTAATTCAATTTCCTCTTGCGGAAGCTGCATTACTTCTAACCAATCCAAATAGGCTTGGCGTAAATTTAATACTTGCGAGGGTTGTGTCTTGGCTTCTTGTAATATGGCGTCCGCTCTCGCCGCCCGCTCGATGTCCGACCCCTTCTGCGGGTCCGCTACCAAGCGAATATCACAATCGTCGGCGTTAAAATCCATGCGCATTGAGTACTCTTGACCCTCGTCAAGAACACGATTGTATTTTTCGTTAGAGTGATGTTTACCGTTAAGTTCAAAGATTTTATTGAATTCAAACTGAGCGGCCTTGTACACCCGCATAATGATAACGTTAGGCCGTTTTAAGCCTTGTTGCAGACGCGCCAGGTATAAACTGGAGGCTTCACCGGCATTAGATTCAATCTCGACCGAGGTATTCACAATCGTGCGAGCTGCACTGCTCAGATAGTCTAATAACTGGAACATCGTCGGATTAGGGCCGGAAAACGGAAACTGAGCCACGTTTTGCGACAGATTTCCCGTGCCCCGCGTGTGAATAGGGGTCAACTGGCCCATTTTGATTTTAATCGGCCCGCTCTGTACGGAATTGCCCCGCTTCGAGGTGGTATCCGCATTAATAAGCCCTGAATTACTCGCCGTTACCGCCAGCGTTCCGGCATCTAACTGCTGCCTTAAGGACGTGTTGAGCGCCTTGAACATCGAGCCGAGCAAAATACCCCAACCCATCCCCATAGGACCGCCTTCCGGGTCCGGCATGAATCGGTATTGGGTGAATATCTTCACCATTTCTACTTTGATAATCTTTTCATCGTCCGCGAGGGTGATGGTGTCTTCGTCGTACAGCGGCCGCATGTAAACCGCTTGCGCGTTGCGCTCCCACACGATGACCAAATACGGCTCTTCCAAACCGTCCTCGTCTAAGTCAATCCAGGTATAAGCCTCGATGAACGTCTCGTCGTCCTCGTCATCGATCTTGTCTTCCTCGATGACCCACTGCTGATCACCGCGAATTAATCCGATTAACTCGTTTTTGGTGTAGGTGGTTTTCTCGTACTTGTCCGGCGCGAGATCAAAAGTCCGGTAACTTTGGTCAAAAACAATTTCATCCGCCAAGCACAGATCCGAAACCACTTCCTTTTTATCAAAGTCGTAATAGGTTTTCTTATAGGTCGTTCCCACACACGGCAACGCCATTAAATTCTTGTCTTGCTCATCCTGCCAACTCGGCATTAACTCGATGAGCTGATAATTGGAATAGGTCTCTACCCTCTTCGCTCTCGCATCCTTCTCGTCATTCTTGGCACCAAAGATACGTGCCGAGACTATTCGCTTGGCAAAAGCCAGCTCCGGGGCCGAGCGAGCGTTAAAGTCCAACATGGATTCCAGGATGTAGGGAAGCATCGCCGTGCTCGCCCCGTCAAAGGGAAAGGTCTTTTTCTTCGCTTTGGGTTCCAACTTGGCTAACTGCAACGCTTCGTCGTATTTTTTCTTCCACTCCTTCATCGAGTTAAACGCGTCTCCGTAACTCAGTAATATGTCCGAGGCGGTTTTCTTGGCGTCTTTTAATTCCTCAACGATGTTGCTTTCTTCCAAGTACTTCAATAACGGTATATCTACTTCCTCTTCCACTACCTCTAACGATTGTCCCATTTCAGGCACGTTGGGGAGTATTGAGGGTAATTCCTGGGGGCTTTGTGCAACGTCCAGTAAATTATCGGCCACGCGCCGCTACCTTCGCTAATTCTTTATCCGTCATGGGTCGCCACATCCCGCACACGCCGCACCGTGTATGCGTTAATGTCGTTGTCTTTTTTTCTATGCATTGATCACATTGGGCCATGCGTTACCTGTCTTATTTTCACGCGTAGATATCCCCTTCTATCCGTTCTTCGGTATGTTCAGGGATGTTTTCAGGATTTAAATCAAAAATTCGTGAGGCATACCGGCGCATCATGTAGGCGTAACGCAATGCGTCTAACAAATCATCGTTGGTTTTTACTATTTCTATTTTTCCGTTGGGGCCGGTTTTGGTGTGGTACTGTCGTATTTCTGCTAGCAAATCAAAACAATTTTTAAATATTTTTAAGCGGCCGGATTTCATGAGGTTGGTTAATTCCATAATTCCAACCCATACCCCATTACCCCCCTCTTCCCACGTTGCGTGGTCCGAGAGCATGTTAAAACCCTCTTCCTCGTATAATGAGCGCTGCTGTACGGCTTCCTTTCCTAATTGTTGTTTATGCTGTAATCCGTCTGCTGGCCACGCTATAGGGACATTTTCAGCCCAGGATTTAACTATGTGCCACGCTTCATAAGGCTGAGTTTTACTGGCTTTCCAATTGGCGGTCACATAAAAAATATTTTCGTCGCGATTCCAAACTAATTGTATGTGTGCCTGCGGATGGTCCCATCCAAAGTCCATGCCGTTTATAATGAACCAGTATTCCGGGATCGCAAATGGCTCACATATAAGGGACTCCGAATCAACGTCAAAGATTAATCCCGTGCCCATTAATGGCTCACCCTTGGAGCGCATATCACGCTGATACGCAGGGTATTGAGACAGTATGTTGGTCTTGGCTTCCTCGGATAGATGCGGTGCTTCGTCCCATGTGGCACGCTGTAAGAACATAGAGGATTCAGGTTCATCCATGAAGCGTGTCACTAACTCTGTCTTCCCGTTCTCAGGGGTAAACGTGAGTATGCCTCTGCCGCCCCTGTTGCGATCACCGTTAACAATACGAGTGATGACCTGCGGGAATATCTCTTGATCCTCGGGTTCCTCGTCGATGTGATACCAGTCAACCACATCGCCCATTAGTGCGTGTTGGCCTTGAGAGTACGACCAGAATTGACAGACGGAGACACCGCGCACGTGTTTAACGCGCACCTCTCTCACACTGCCGCTAATGCCCTTCATGGACTTGTAATCAATGATCAGCTCTTTGGGTATCAACCCTCCCTCTAAGCCTGATTGCGGGTCCATACGGCCAAAGAGCTTATGTTGCAACAGGTCGCGAGTCTTCTCCCCTGAATAGCCCAATAGCCACGCGGTAACCGGGCGTTCGAACTTGTGCCCGCTCCAATCATCGGGATAGTTACCCGTTAAATGAAAGCCATCGATGCACGTGCCGGTGCGTGTCTTACCGACCTGATTCGCCGCCATCAACATGCACGACGTATGGTCTTTAGTGGCTGCATTAAACGCGTGCTGCCACTCATAGAAAGAGCTATAGATACGGTTAGCCCTATCCAGCTTGTTCCGTATTATTTGCTCCTCTAGCGCCTGAGCGAGCTTAATCTTCTGTGCTTTGTTCAAGCTGTTGCTGTAATCGTTTGATAGTGGACGATAGCTCGTCTTCATCTAAATCAACCAACGCACGCGATACTTCTACCTGTTGTTTGTCACCGTATTTCTTCGGCAATATCTTGGATAGATACCACTTACGTGTGTCTATCTGTACGCGTGCGCGTTGTACCGCTGTACCGCCTACAAAACTCCCTTCCTCATTGGTTGTATGGTCCTCGCTCTTATCATCAGCAATTTCAAGCATGTCGTGAAAGATGGCTTCAGCGCCTAATTCTTTAGCTCGTGCGTATTGGTCCCGAAAACTTTCTTCCTTAGAGAGCCATCGCATAACCATAGACTTAGCAGGCATCTCTTTATCAGCACAGATTGAGCGCAGTGATTCACCCTCACCCAACCTAGTACAAATAATAGTGACCAGCTCACCGCAGTATTTAGACGGTCGGCCGTTTTTCTTTTCAGTCATATACAGGGAACCTCAAAATAAAAGCTTCTTTAGTGGGTGAATTGCTATCGTCGGAATCCCATGGATAGACAGGCGTGTATTTATGATGCCAATGCTTATGGTGTTTACGGCATAAAAAAACCACAACTGTGGGGTAGTGGTAATTGCAATGGTGCATCTCTAATCCGCCCGACACATCGCAATCATCCCAAGTGCATTGGCACTCGTCAGGCATAACAATAATGCCGTTCTTCAGTGCAATCTTAGCGAGGTAACGAACACGACTTAATATAGCTTCCCGTTCGAAGTCCCTATTGGAATAATATCCCCTATCGGAATAATTTTGATTCTGACAACTTTTACAAATGACGCCTAATCCATCGGGGCTCTGGACCTTTTTAACCATTAGCGAACTTGGCAGCATTTCCCTACACTGACCGCATTCTTTATATAACGGTATAACCACTTCTTGCTTTATCCTTCGTTCGGTTAGCTCATAGTGGTAACGTTTTGAACAAGTCTTACATCGCGATCTACGACCGCTTTTTTTTGTTTTGTCTTTGTAAAAATTCTCCAGCGGTTGTGGATTCTCGCAAGGGCAATCCAGGATTGAGCACGTTTTAGCGAGCATAGAAACCCCTTGCTAAATGAATAACAGTCAATAATTAGCTAAATAATGAAGAAAAAACTTGATATTAGTCAATAATTGATTATAATGATTGTATCAACTTAAGAAATGGAGCAAAAAACGATGAACCGCAAAAAACAAAGCTCGAACCGATATTTGACCTCTGATATTAAGATCTATCGAGACAGCTCGGGATTTTTCACCGCTGAGCACATGTGTCAGGGAATATTGGTTGACAGCACTTATCATGCAACCCGTGCGGAATGTCGTCGGAAAGCGGTTTCAATATTAAATGACTTAAAAGCAGGATCGGAGAAAGAATCATGAGAACCGAAGCCGCCAGAGCTGCCGCAGAGATTAGAAAAGAGCTGAAGAAATTCAACATAAAAGCGAGCGTAACAAGCGATAACTATTCCATGGGTAGCAGTATCAGCGTAACGATTAAAAACAACCCGTTACCCGCTACGGTTAAAGCTGTGACCGAATTCTGCAAAAAATACGGTTATGACAAAGGCTCAAGAATAGATGACAGTCGCATAACGGATTTTCGTGACGATATACCGCAAGCCAGTTTTGTGTCTGTTAGTGCGGAATACGATCAAGAGATTCGAGAAAAAGCGCGTGAATTAATAAAGCATTTAGCGCTGCCTTCTGACTTTAACCAAGACTCGCAAGTACATCAAATGCTTAATGGCTGTCACCCTCACAGCCCGAAATTGTGGACTACCCATAAACCCCGCGTAACCGCTAAAACACCTAAATCCATTTCACAATTACACTAAAGGATAACGTTATGAAAATCACATTAAAAAATATCAAGTATTCAGCGTTCGCCAGTCAGGATACACATTGTTTTCAGGCTACCGTATACATAGACGGTGTAAAACTATTCACGGCTTCTAACGACGGTCACGGCGGTTGTGACAGTTACGACGCAATCAAAGGTGGCGTAGCGCCTAAGCTAGTATTTGCTCGCGTTGCCGAGGTCAATAATAAACTGCGTGCCTCGCTGCCGTGGACACAGTACAAAGACGGTAAATTTAGTGCGGTTCCGGTGGATACAGAAGGCGCGGTTCCTCAAGACCTCGAAAAGATTGTTTGTGACCTCGTGAACGAGTGGCACCGCGAGAAAGAAGTAAAACGGATAATAAAGCGAAACGTGCTAGCCCTGAACAGTGACGGCGAACTGGTAACGTTTAAACTGAAAGTCAAAAATCCCACTGTTGCGCAAGTGCTAGCCGTCTGTGACCAGATAGAGAGGCAAGGCGAACACACAGTTTTAAACCATCTCCCTGTCTCACAGATAGCGGACCACTTTAAAAGCGATTAAGGACAAATAATCATGCATACCGTAATCATTTCAGCCACGCTAAAGGACGGTGAAACCGACATAGAAAAAGCAGTCGTTTACACCGTCGAGACTCACAGAACCGAGGGCGATGAACCTAACGGACGACTGTTAGAGACAGTCAGCTCTGAAAACTTCACCGCATGGGAAACAACAGTATACCGTGCGCTTGAATTGTCCGATATCCACACTTGCGAAGTAATAGAAGAGTGGGAAGAAGGTATCGTTAGACAGGTGTTGATTGAATGCTATGCCATGGCTGGAGACGTTTTGTCCCGTCCTGATGCGGTCGACTATTACGACGTGTCTGTACTCAATATCGATACCAGCCCGTGCGGCAAAGATACCATTGTCGTTGAAGAATTCGACGACATGACCCTTGAACAAGCCAGCCTGCTTCTAACGAGATTGGAGAAAGTTTATAACACCGACGCCGAATGGATAGACGCTAGCTAACTCACATTTACCCACAACAAAAAAGGAAATCACCATGATTAAAATATTCAGCCGAAAAGCGTGGAAACCCGACCCCAGTTATCCCTACGGTTTCGCGCCGTATGCCGGAGCCAGAAAAACACATATTGACTTTGTTGATACGATCGATGAAGCCGTGGAGCGATGCGAAGCGCACAACAAAAAGCGGCCAGAATTTGGCACCAAAGGCTATTTTAAATTTTCGTACTACGAATTCACCGAAAACTTTTAACAACAACCCAAAAGGAAAAAAATTATGTTCGGTTTACTAGTAAGAATTATCGGCGACGACAGCACTAATAACGGCGTGACCAGTGGCAAACACCACGCGATTTTAAAAGTCGACGGTGTAACCATTTTCGAAGCCAATAAAGATCACCCGTCCTTGATAGTGATCGAAGGCCCATATGATAAAGACAGGCTCCAAGTTGGAAAGCCTGTCGTAAAGCGCGATGGATCAATTGTGCGCGCCCGAGCGGTTCCTTGTGATCAATACGGAAAGCCGATAACGCGCCGTATGGGCATGTTTGGCGGTAACTACATAACGACAAGTGACAGCCGTTTCCCGTACCACTCACCCATTCCTGTGCATGACCGCTTTGAATAGCGGTCTTTTAAACCCTACGTATAACCTAGCCACGGAGTAACCGAGCCATGCAGATAGAGAACCTTATCGCGCTCTCCAATTATGCGCGTAACGACCAAACCGTGAGATTGAATCACCTCCAGCATAACGTTTTGAATGACATTGATAAAAAAATCAATGACTGTACTTACATGATTGATCAGTTAGAGAAGTGCCTCACGCCCAACGACGTGACCACGCTAAAATATATCAAACTGTTTGCCGGTGACAAGTCCCGCTTAGAAGTGGCGCGCCTCGTCTATCGGCCTAAAAGGAGTTCGTAATGTCAAAATCATTAGTCGGCACACTATTTGTTGTGGGCAGTACCCCCTACAAAATCGATCAGGTGCAACGTATCGACCCGGAATTAACCGCGATGATAAAAGCCCTTGAGAGCAGCGGCAAAGATCCCGCGATGTATTTTGCTAGCAAGGTATTAAAGAGCGGCAAGCCGTCGAAACAAGGCGGGATGTTTTATCGATTTACCGCGAGCGGCCATTTCGTAAAAGTATTGTAAAGCTTTTTGATTTTTTGGAATCCGGCATTTGAGATTGAAATCTCTGAGCTTTTTGAATTTCACCCCAACTGAGAAAACTAAAATGACAAAGATAGAAAATCGCTCCAGCACCGAATTAATCGACCCCAAAGTAGTAGATGTAACCGCCGATATCTACGCCCGGTACATTGGACTTACGGGCGGTTTGAAACGGATGATTGAGATATCAGGTGCCAAGCCTGGTACTTTGCGCAACTGGACTAACGAGAAGCCCAACCTATTCCACATCGTGGCGCTGGGTTGCTTGGCTCATGAGCTGGGTTTTTCTCTTAAACCCGAAGAGCTAAAGCGTATTGCTAAAATTCTGGATGAAGAAATAAGTTAGAATCTACTTTAAGTTAAGCTCGATTTGACTTTAAGTAATCCTCGAAACGACATTAGGATCTCTGAGCTTTTCGATTTTTGGGTTTTTTAGTCTTTCCGTAGCCGGACGCATAAGCCGCAGCCGCTTGTCGTTCGGCACCGGCTCGGGTTTTGTACACCTTGCCTTGGGTGCCCCAGCGATAGCCGCCTTTAACTTTTTGTACTGGCATGGAACTTCCTAACCGTTTCTCGCTCCGCGTCTAGATTATGCTTGCCAAAATTAAAATTTAATTTATTAACAATCTTAGACCAATAGCAAATCAATCTGTGATTAGTCGTTTGAATAATGAACCCAAATTGTGAGCCAGAGAGAGGATAAAAGTTAAACCCACATTGAATAGATTCACCTTCATTCCGCACGTGGAAATATTTCATTAATACGGATTGCCGCGATGAGATGAGCGAGAGCCTTTTCGCATGCTCTTCGTGCCCATGCGCGACATGTTAGCCGCTCGTTTAGAATTGCCCATGTAATGACTGCCTGATTTCATGGATGATTTGCTGCCTTTCGGCATTGCATAGCCGTGTTTGCCGTCCATCGTTTTGCTCCTGGTTCTCGTGTAAAGATTGGGGTTTTGATCGCTGTTTCTAGCGCTCGGCCGAGGCTTAGGCACTACTTTTTCATCCGGGAACCCTTGACGGGTTTCGGCGTGTAATTTTGAGTGCGAATGCGGCGTTGGTTTTTATCGCCTTTGGGGATAGCTGCTTTTTTTGTCATAACAAGATCCTAAAAGGAGGAGGTTATTCCCCCAGTAAGGTTGGAGGTAATGCCCTTCGAAAAGACGGGCAAGATAAGTGAATAACTGTTTGTCTTGTCGGCGTTAACGTCCAGGATTGTCTCAACGCCATTTTGCACAATGCTAAAGAAAGGTGTCTTCCGCTCGCCAACCTCGACCAAATTAGCACCCTCGGAAGTAACAAAATCATCAAAACTTCCGTGAACCTGAGCCACAATGGCAACTATGCCGAACCACACTTTATTGTTTTCTCCTGACTTCTTGCCATAAATCAACTCTGAGCTGCTGTAGGCGGTGTTATCGGTCCACTCCTGATACAACCCGTCAGCATTCCGAACCTCATCAAAATCACCCGTATATCTCATCCGGTAACTCGTTCCACCCACAAGATCGGTGGTGAAGCCACCCGTATCCTGGTATAGAACAAATTGGTCTGAACTCGTTAGAGGCCCAGCGGCCATTTGGGCTTTTGTATCAATAGTTGTTGAGTTTAATTCTTGTATCAGTGACCCGGTGCCAAGGTCATAAATGCCAATGGATTCGAGCGGCCAATCCGCATCGTTAGTATCATCAGCCACATTGCCCACCGCTCTAAATACGGAGCGATTATCGTCTAATCCCTTTGCCGATATTTGCTGGAAGAAACTCCAGCATTCACAGATCAATACAGCATCTTTGTAAAACTGTAGGGGGATATGGACATCTAACTGCCCTTCCGTGTGGTTGGCTTTACCAAAACCAACAACAATGGCAGGATCTTCAATAACAGTGACATCAAAAGTTAGCGTGCCCATTCCTTCTCCTGAAATACCGCGAATAACAAACAAAGCTCCCAGCCATAGCAAAGGCACCGCTTCCGTATATGGGCCTATGAGAACCCTCGGAGTGATCAGCCCAACTCATCAACGGCACCACCAACCCATCAAAGAACCGGTTCCCAACAAACTCACGAGGATTGTCAATCACCGGGTAGCTGTGTCTCCAAAATTCAATAATCGAGGCAATGAATGCGCTTCTTGGACGCTCAAAGTCCACCGATAAAATCTCTACGGCACAGCTTTTCGGGGCCAGAATGCTGATGGTGTCTTTGTCACACTGAATATCCAGCCTAACGCCGCCGTGTTCAGAGGAAACAAACTGCGCCGAGGGGTGGACAAAGCCGCCTGCCGAAAGGATGGCGGCTTTCTGTAGAGAAAAAGCGTCGTCACTCAAGCTCACGGATCTTTCGTTACCGTGATCGTTAGGGTGAAATCGGCCATGGTCGGAACATCCGGCACCGTGTAGCTCTCGATCAGCGGTTCCAAGCTACAGCCCACCTCGTTACAGGCGCGCAGCTCGACGGTGTAATCCCCCGCCACTTGATTCAGTAGCGTATACTCGCGATCGGTGGCGTCCAATTCGTGCTCAAGGCCAAAAAGGGTTATTCGTTGTGATGAAAAGACTTCGTTGCCGGTGTATTCCCACTGGAATGTCACGGTAGCCGCCTGAACGGGCACGCACAGAAATGCCGCCAAAAATAGCCATAATTTCAGCATGGGAGTTACCAGAGAGTGAGGAGTTAATAAGAAAATGTCGTTTCAAAAGACGGATAAAGAGATCGCCAAAAATGATCGAACCCTGCGCCGCTTGCTCAGGCAGTGGAAACGATTAAAAATCCTTGGGCAATTCCCTCGCTGCCATCATTACAGCCAAAAGGGGTATAAAATGGACCCCATGGGGCTATGGCAATTTGTCCGGGACTGTCAGGGGAAGGCATTACAGGGTGAAAACCTCCAAACGATGGAGCGGGCGGAATTCGTGGTGCTGTTGATCGAACAAGAGAAACTGCACAAACCCTTAGCGGTAAAGCTGGCGTGGGAACACTATCCCCTCGTCACCGCTCCGACAGACAACAAAAAACGCCGAGTTCCCATCGACGGCTAAGCCGCCCCGCTACGGCGTTTCATAACAAAATTCAGTGGGTTCAATGCCCAATTCCGTGGCAATGACCTGGATACTCGTTTCCAACGTGGCTTTTTGCTGGGTGAGAAACACGCCAGCGGTCCCCTTCTCCAGCGCGTCACACACCCACGCGTAATCCATTTGCAGCCGTGAGATTTGAATAACGTTGATATCCCGATTATGCAGGGTGTAAATCGCCTTCACGTCACCCGTGTGCTTGGCGAAAATCTGTTGACCCGCCCACCCCAAACTGCCGAGCAAGATCAACAACGTGAAAATGTCTGTTCGAGCCACGACTTTGAGAAATTGGTCTATCATTTTTAAAGATTCCTCCGCCACACCCGCAAATCCTCTAAAAACTCCCGTCCTTAGATCAAAAATCAATAAGATGTAGAAGATGTTTCACGTGAAACATGAGATTCGTGAAACACACAGCCGTGTTTCACAGACAAATCCGGACAAATAACCGGGAAGGGCACTAAAAAAAGAGTAAAAAAAACCGCCCATAGAGGCGGTGGGGACTAGCCATGGTGGGCTAGAAAACAGGTCTACATTATGAGGTTAAAAAGAGTGCGTGGGCAATACTTGCCAAGCTAGATAACTTTAAGGTTTTTTGTTACCCCATGTCAAGGGGTTATTATTTATTATTATTGGGCTACAAAGCATCCCAGCCTTGTAGCCCTGACACATCCTCAGTCGGTGAAGCACAACGTGTCACTCTTAACTCTAGCCAAATAATCGAACTCTGCAATTATTTATTCAGCTCATCGACCCATTTTTTTACATCGTATTGAATCTGCCGAATTTTGGGAATCCAGTTTCGTTGGAAGGGCGTATGACGCACGCCGCAAAAATGCGCGGCTTTGCGCAAGCTCATCACGTCTTGGTAGATAGCCGGTCTCAGCGCCAGCTCAGCTATGAGCCGGTAGCGGCCTTCGAGTCGCCACATCTCGCGCTTAGCGGTTTCACGAATCGACGCCTCCAGGTGGATTAACAAACGCTCTTCCGCGTCGCGGTCACCTTGCCGGGCGTCTCGCAGTAATTCAGCCTGCGGAGATAAAAACCGCGCACCGAAACTGACACGCGGCGGTTTGCTTCCCGGTTCGATCCGTTTTTCTTTGCCTCTCGCGGGGTTGCGAATATCGATCACTAATCCCCGTCGTCGATCTCGGCGCGGTCGGTAGGTATCGGTCGGTCCTGTCAGCTTTGACATAATATGTCTTCACGTTGGTGGATGAGTTCTTCAACCAGTTTTATCGCGTCACCGTTCTTCACCAGCGCTTGCGTGCAGCGGTATACGGTCCAGCCGAGTAACATCGCTTCGCCGTATTTCTCACAGTCAGCGGTCACGCCTTTGGCTTGTTGGTGTCGACCCAGTTTCATCGTGCCGTTTTTGTTGATGCCGTAATACGTGACGCCTTCGATTTCAACGGCGAATTTTAATTCCGGCCACGCAAAATCGAACCGCCATTTTCGTGTCGGGTGAAATTTATATTCTCGGAAGGGGAGGGGTAGGGCGAGGGCTTTAACCTGAAATAAAAATTGGTCTTCAGCTTTGGACAATAATTTCCTCTAACTTAGTTGGAATCACACAGCCACATTTCACGCAACAATTTCTCCAATTAAAACCTTGGTAGTGAGTGCGTTTAATATCATACGCCCAAGCAACGAGCTTCTGTTTTGTTGCTGGATGGGGACATTGATTTAAATTTGCCATTGGGGCTAACTGTCTCCTAATCGCATTCGTAGGGTTAAAAATAAACCGCGTTCCATGGCCATTAAGATATCCGCTTCCTTTACATCGGGTTCGGAAGTGTTAGACACAACTAAATCCTTGCAGTTATCACAACCAATGGCACCCCACCAATGATAGTTTTGTGCTAATTCATCGGAAGCGGCAGGGGATTCAGACGTTACAATATCAGGCAATGGATATCTTAGAAACCCCGTCGCGATGAACTCACAGTGCGGGTGAAGTTTCAGGGTACAAAACCCAAACGCGGCAATTTTCTCCTCGCTCATAATACCCCCTGTTCGCGTTGTTGCTGGAGAAAAGTCTCATTCCCCAACTCGCTCCAGAGGTGGCCTAGCATCCATTTTTTTGCGTCCTGGTGGTGAGAAATAGCCGAGTGCCAATGGCCGGTGTCTTTGCTGTAAAAAACCAGCCCTTTGAGCGCCAGTGATTGCAAAGTGTGCCGTGAAGCATGCGCCTCCAAATCTAACGCTTTATCCACTTGGGTGGTGGTGGCTCTCCTTTTCCCATACAGATAATAAAACACTTTGTCTTGCCGGTCCGTCAAATCCCTCATACCGGGTGTTTTTTTTAACGTGGGAATCGTCTGTGAAGGATTGCAAGCATCCTTTAACGAAACTTCTTTTGTGTAACCCCTGTTGATATTACTAATAATATCTCTCCCTATACTAACGTTAATGCTCTGCCTTCTTGAGCGGTGAATTGTAAAGAATCCTTGTGAAAATACAAGCCCCATGCATTTTCATTTCCGTCTTGCCTATTTTTTTCTAATCGCAAAGCAACATCGTATCCATTTTCTAACAGATCAACTTGTTTTTCCGTAAGTTCATACCCGTTGGCACTGCACTTTTTGGCTTCTTCTCGGGCTTTGTTCCGTTGCACGATGAACACTTTGTCGGCCATGTCAGCTATTTCACCGGCACCACGGATATCAAACTTCCCGACCTTTGACGATTCATTTTCACCTTTGCGCATGTGGCACACCAAATGGATATGCATGTCGTGACGCTTAGCCGCTGCCCGCAGGTGATTAACAAAATTAGCTTGGTCGTCGTAGTCACGCCCCACACCGCACATCGTTAGAGAATCGATGACCATGTGATCAACGTCAAGTTCTTGTCCGGCGTAGTAGGCTAAACCCAGCATGCGCTCTGAGGCAACTTTTTCGAGACAGTCGTAAATATACCCCGGCGTATTTTTCATCCAGTCTGACGCATACTCACTGGAGGGTTTACAACCGGCGCTTTGGGTAATCAACGTTTGCAGGGTTTTTGCCGCAGGCATTTCCATGGACGCAATGAAAATAGTTTTGTTCCTAGCGAAATGCGAAACCACTTGGTTAACCATTTGGGATTTTCCGTGTCCGTTGATGCCCGCCCATAGACTCAGCTCTCCCGGACCTAACGCCACATCGCCGTGGGTTTTGCTCCACGGAAGTTTATCGCCCACCAGCTCGGGTGCGTTGAGCTGTTCGAGAACACGATCCCTCATCGAGCCAAACGGATAGATTTCCTGTGATTCCTGGTTCCCGAGGAACGCAAGTAATTCTTGGTCGCTCATGTCGAGCGTGAATTTTTTCATTCCAATCGCTCCGCTGTGGTTTCAGCCACCAAACTCTCATCGTTCCACCGCTCGTCCCTGAGATACACGACAGGATCGAGAACGAATTTCTTTCGTGCCCCGGTATTCCATTGATCAGATTTTATCCGCTGTGAAATATTGGCATAGATTTTTTCCAGTAACGTATCGTTTGGATTCAATTTTTCAAATGATCGCTGTGCCGCTATTTTGTTTTGTTTTTTGGGGTAAGCGATCCAGAATCGATCGAATCGATTGTATATACTCTCTCTCTTCTCTCTCTCTTCTCTAGTCCGCAATCTGTCCGCATTGGGTGCGGACGCGATTGGACCCTTTTCTCGGGACAATTTTTTGCGCCGACTTTCCATCGCTCTGCGCTTGGCTCCTTTCCCCATATGTGCTTCAAAATCAACGATTTGCACGCCTTTATCGCCATGGTCTTGGAGCCACCCAACGTCCTGTAACGCTTGCCCAAAACCAATCAACTGGACCTCCTTATCAACGATCGCGATTGTGTACCCTTCGAGGAAGCCATCAATCGTGTGCTCATCGGCGATTGACCAGATTCGATAGAGCGCGCCGCAGATTAAAACTGTGTCCGCATTCAATGCGGACATCATGCGGACAACTTTTGGGTGGGTCCAAAGGTTGATTTGCATCTTAATCCAGTCCCCGGCCATTCATTTTTTCCTCGATAAAAGGAAGGAATGCAGCTCGGCTTGCTTATCCGCTTCGGTCAAACGATGACCGTTTCTACGGCGAGAATCGCAGATCTCTAAATGGTGCTCGTGAAAATCAATGCCTTTCTTAATGCGCCGCCGATGCTTCTCGTAGCCCTCTTCGGGGTACAAATCGGTGAACTCCATGCCAATGGCGTACAGCACATCTATAGCCCCGCAACCGCCATGGTCATGGATAGAGATCTTGCCGTTGTCTTCGAGTTTGATGGATAACGACGGCGTGTTGTCGTCGTGAGCAGGGCAGCGAGCGGTCCAATGATTCGGCTTGGTTTGACGCACAACCTCTAATCGAGCTAGCAGCGTATCAATATCAGCACTCATAAATAAACCTGATCCTGAAAAGGGCGGCGCATAAAAAGCAGCGAGCTATAATAAAGGGTAAGGATAATAATGTTCAAGTGCTCAATTCCTTTTTGCGCGGTGGGATATGACTCATAACGGCTTCTAACATTTTTTCAATGTCAGTGACGTTAAGCGGGTTATCCAACTGTCTTGGAGAGTCCATTAGCGTCTTGATAAGCATCAGGGCGTCCAGATGGCCGTGCCAATAACTCACCCGAAATTCGGCTAAACTCACTAATTCAGCTTCATTTTCGCACATAAACACTCCTTATCCTCGCCTGTCTGTTAAGGAAATATTTTTATTTTTACAGAATACGATCTTTACGGGTACACACCGTGGGTCATCTCAATCGCGGCCGGAGCCTTCCGAGCCCTCGAAGTGAGTTTACCACTAACGCTCCCAATAACGGGAGTGTTAGTGTAAGATTCAGGGCAAATCATCATCGAGCACCAGTCCTTTTTCAGCCAGTTTTTTGAGCCTCAGTATCAGAACGTCCGAGAAGGTTTTTCCCTCCCAGAGCTTGAATTGCATCGCTCGATAACGAGGCACTTTTTTTCTCCATTGATTAATGGATTGAACAGTAATGGGCTCGAAGAGAACAACGACCTTTTGTTTATCGTGCTCACAGAAGGCGAGAATCTCATCGTATAACGGGTCTTGCTTGGGCTCATGATTTTTCATGCAGGCATTGAAGCATTGCCATACAGAAAAATAAAGCTTTTTTCCTATAAAGCCCTGATTTAGTGGGAAATTGGTATTATTTTATAAGGCTACGCTTGAAAATCAACATTTAAAGGGGGTTATGAAACTTAATTCGAGATGAAATATACAGATTATGTGTGAAAATCCGACCAGAACAGCACCGCCCGATGACCCCAAAGAAGGGCCATTTAGCGTCCCGTTAAGTCTTTCTGACTACGGAATCATCCTTAGTCGATGTGTTAGTGGCCGCTCACTGCACTTTGAAATGCTCATGGATGAATCAGGAATGATTACCTTTCAAGGGTTACTCCAGCAAATGCCCGGTAACATCGATTACCAAAAAGTGCCCGATAAGTTTACGCGCACAGAAATTCGCAGTACTCTAGAATTTGTCAGGGTGATACAGTTGACACTGATAAAAAAAGTGGATGAAATGGATATCGCCGAAATAAACGATTTGTTTATTGTATGAGGGTTTTAGTAGGTTTGGAGCGAAGTGGAATTATACGAGACGCTTTTATTGCTGCCGGGCACGATGCTGTGAGTTGTGATTTATCCCCGACTGATAGACCTGGACCGTACTATCAAGGGGATGTTCGAGACATCCTGAATGATGGTTGGGATCTCGGCATATTTCACCCTGTCTGCACTTATCTAAGCTGTTCTGGCGAGTGGGCTTATGGAGATGGTCCGTACCACCAAAAGGTAAAGCCAGAAACTTTGGTGGGTGCCGCTCGAAGAGAGGCACGAGAAGAGGCAATTGCTTTCGTGGAAATGTTGTGGGAGGCACCTATTAAAAGAAAGTGTGTGGAAAACCCTAAAGGAGTTTTATCTACCCGATGGATGGAGCCGACCCAGTATATACAGCCTTACCAGTACGGTGAGAATGCGAGCAAAGAAACGTGTCTATGGCTAGATCATCTCGACCCTTTAGTGCCGACAGGATTTTTTATCCCGAGGCTGGCAAAGTCAAAAGACGGTCGAAGTTACGTGATGAGATGGGGAAACCAAACCGACAGCGGGCAGAACAATCTGCCTCCTAGCGCGGATAGAGCAAGAATTCGCGGTGAAACCTACCCAGGCTGGGCTGATGCCATGGCTGATCAATGGGGTGATTTGTGAGTTTAGATATGAGCAGATGTACCTGCACAGACATAAGCATAACTTGTATCGTGCATCCACATAGGGAGCGTATAGCTAAAATGTTGAAAGGAATTACAGACGGCAGTGAAGCGTGCGAGTGTCACCAGTGCATTGGCGAGTATTCAAAAACCTGTCCGATCAGGATTGGTGACACAACGTTGAACCTGCCGATCAGTACCTCTAAAATGATTTTGTGCGGGGACTGTGGAAACAAGCGTTGCCCTAAAGCGAGCGATCATCGCTGGGAATGTACCGGCAGTAATTCACCGGGTCAGGAAGGCAGCATTTACCAACAATATTAAACGTTAGGAAAACATTATGATTTATTATCTTCTCAACGGTAAAGAGCCAGTCGAATGCGACGACATTCTAGAGTGGGTGAAGCTGTTCAAGAAAGATGTTAGCCGCCGTGTTGCTAGAACGAATAAACCCGGTGTTTATATTAGCACGGTATTTCTGGGTTTAGATCATTCGTGGGGCGATGGCCCTCCCTTGCTGTTTGAAACCATGGTATTTGGTGGCGAATTAGACGACCTACAGTGGCGTTATTCAACGTGGGATCAAGCGGTAGTCGGTCACTCGGAAGCCTGTGGATTGGCTATTAGAGGCAACTTTAATAAGCCCTACAAATCGGCATTGAAACTTTATGATGCTTGGCGCAATCAAAAAAAACGTCTACTAACTAAAGCGCAAATGAGTTACCGGCAAGAATGGCCTGATTTGGGTTACCGGGAAGAATGGCCTGATTTTAGTGGACACGTTCATTTGAACCGGAAGATTAGAAAAATATTCCCTCGTGGGAAGCAATTCGACAGATTATATAGAGAATTGGCAACGAGTTAGGCGTTTTAGGTTGTGGGTTCACGGCCAAGCCAATACGGAGCGCTATCCCCGGCCTAGCAGGTAGCATTTAAAGGTAAGACATGAAAAAAAATTCAAACAAGAGAGAGCCCAGCAGAAAAAAGCAGGTTGGCGGAACGATACAAAAATCCATTGGTGAACATTACGCTAAATATATAGAGGATCTTATCGCTACCGGCCGGTATATGTCGGTAGCGGAAGTTTTACGCGAAGCGCTTCGGCTACACGAGAGAGAGTTTGATAATGAAAAAAATTAAAATTGAGACTGTACCGATGCCCAAACGAGATTATGACTCATCGACGGTGGAGCAATTTCTAGAGGCGATCCGTGATATAGAGGAAGGGGAATCGTTTGTGATCCAGTACTTCCCTAGCAACTACAGAATTATCCTGTCAGCGATGCCAGTATTACTGGGTAAGCGCTTTACCACGCGCAAAACAGATAAAGGAAGCCGGGTTATCTGTATAGAAGTTTTCGAAATATAGAGAGGAAAACCATGTTCAAGCAAACCGATCCACTACCGCGAGGTATTCGGAACAACAATCCGATGAACATTCGTGAAAACCAGCGCAGCGATTTTGACTGGGAAGGGGAGCACGACGAAGATTTTGATCCCGACTTTGAAGAATTTACTAAGCCTATATACGGCTTCCGAGCGAGTGCCAGGATATTGCGCTCGTATTCAATACGGGGCGTAAACTCTGTTGAGGATATTATCAGCACGTGGGCACCAGCGGAAGATAAAAATGATGTAGAAGCTTACATTAAATCAATCTGCGATATGACTGGCCTTGAACGGAAATACTTGGTTGACCATCGTGATTATGCAGACCTGTTTGCCGCGATGACCTTTCACGAAAACGGCATGCAACCTTATTCACCCGATGTTATATCTAACGGTATAGCACTGGCTTTTAAAGGATAAACTCATGACAAAAACTGCAACAAAAACCCACTACAGAAAAGCCTTTAATAGCCCGTACTTGAGCAGTGCCGATCTAATCGGGCCGATTGAGCTAACGATTAAGCACGTGCTACTTGAGCCCGATCATTCGCACAAATCGCAGGAAAACTTTAACACCGCCTATTTTGTCGAGAAAGAGATTCGCACAGGGGAGGAATTAAAACCGATGATCTTGAACGCCGGTAATTCTCTTTTAGTGAGAAAGTTTACCGATTCGCCCTATATAGAAGACTGGAACAAAGTTGCCGTCACGATCTATGTCGAGAAGGATGTTAAAATGGGCCGCGACCTGAGAGACGGTTTGAGAATATCCTCTGAGCAACCGACCAATAAAAAGCGGGAAATATCGCCCGCTGATAAAACAATATGGGCGCAGGCTATTGCTTCCTATAAGCGCGAAGGTAATTTCGATCAGGTACTAAGGCATGCGCATATCAGTGACAAAAATAAAAAAATATTAATCCAGGAGGCTAAAGAAGGTGAATGAAGTTATAACGGTATGGCATAAGCTAAATCCACAAACAGGAGAGTATGAGTTTAATCATATCTGCATGGGATTTGATGGATCGCAGGCACCTATCCCGATTGGTGATTTTCAAGAGAAATCCTGGAAAGGAGCTAAATGGAAATCTGTAGAAGGCACGTTAGATCGTGGGAGCGTTGAGGAGACTAAAAATAAAGTTTCATGACATAGAACAGAACACGGAAGGGTGGTTAGCGCTCAGAGCGGGTAAAGTAACGGGATCAGCCTTTAGTAAAGTCATGGCCAACTACGGCGGTGTATTTAGCGAACCGGCGAAAAAATACGCGGCCAATTTAGCCATAGAGAAGATTACTCACAACCCTGTTTCTTCCAATTATTCCAATGACCACATGGAGCGAGGACACCAACAGGAACCGTTAGCCCGGATGAAATACGAAAGCGAATATTTCTGCACGGTGGATAACGGAGGTTTTTTTGAATGCGGCCGGTGCGGTGTATCACCCGATGGCTTAGTCGGAGACGATGGGGCGATAGAAATTAAGTCGGTAATTCCTTCCACGCACTTCAGAAACATCAAGCGCCAATCCTATGACCCCGCTTATAAATGGCAGCTAATCGGAAACCTCAAATACACCGAACGAGACTGGATCGATTTTATTAGTTTCTGCGAAGACTACCCACCCGACAAAAAAATATTTGTATACCGTCTTCACCGAGACGACGTGCTCGACGAAATGGATAAGATGGAACGGCGATTACAAAGTTTCTACCACCTGGTTAACGCCACCCAAAAAACGATACTTGAAAACCCCTACTATTTAAGCTCAAAGGAAACCATGCAATGAATTATGACAACACCAACCGTGGCCAGATATGGCGCAGTGAGAACAAACAATCACCCACCGATCGCGATTTCCAAGGAACCATTAATATTGATGGCACGGAGTATTGGCTGTCGGGCTGGAAGAGAAAACCCACGGACGATCCCAATGCGCCCGTTGTCTCCCTGAAAGCGAAGCTCAAAGAAGCCCGAGCACTACCTACGGAACGTCCTGAGACCCCCGAGGACTGGGAGGATGATGAAATTCCATTTTAAGGATTACCTTAGTCACATAATGTAGCCAAACCATTGACGGTGATAGACTGGGGTTTTACTATCTCGCACCCTTTTATAAAGAGACTTTCCCTATGGAACCTGGAATAGCCCAAATTACTGCTGACTTAATTATTATGACATCACTTATTTACATAATGTGGATGAACGGCAAATCGCATCGCGTAATAATGGACGCACACCAAAAATTGCTTAATTTGCATACTCGTCTTTGCCAGTTAGAAGACTTGGCGTCGAGTGGAATATTAGAAAAAACCTTTAAATCATCAGCGGAATACAGCTCCAATGCAAAAACAAAGTAAAACCGATTCCAAAGATCGCGGACGAATTACGGTTTATATTGGAACGTCGAACGTTAAATACATTAATAAGTTGCTACAAAGTGAGGAGTATTCCTCAATGAGTGAAATCGTTAGAGAAGCATTGCGGAATCATAGAAAAATGGAGGAAAGTGGTAGTGGCTAAACGCGAGGACATAGCCTCCTATGTTATAGAGCGCGACGAGGCATTGAGAGCGCTGGATATAGAATGGGCAAGGAAGCGAGATAATAATAATCTGACGGTTAAACAACTCTTAGCCGGTATGCATAAAGCACGGATACTTGCGACGGCCATTGAACCAGAATACAAAGCATCGAGCCGGGAATGGCTGATTAGAAACGGCTATTCGGGCGATTTCTTCTAAAAAACCCTCGAACGCATTGCGCACTGAGTCTTTCTGTTTTATGATCCAATCCTTATCATAAACAGGAGAAAACCAATGAAAAAGATTATTACAGCCCTTGCGCTAGCCACATTATCCCTACCCACCATCGCGAACACGGATTTTTATGTCGAATTCTTAATGGGTACGGCCCATCAAAAAGCGGACGCTGGTGCTGGCAGCTCCGTTTCTGGCCGTGGTACTTCATGGGGGGTAAGGGGCGGCTATCAACTCGCCGATTATATTGCCGTTGAGTTAGCCTTTCAGGATTATGGCGAGGCAAAAGAGTCTTCAGATTATGATTTTGAGGGTACTGCGTTAGACGGTGTGTGGAGTGAGACACTGGAAACAACCGCTTTTAACCTTGGGTTTAAAGCGGTCATTCCGTTCTCAACCGGTTTTTCACTGAATGCACGCATGGGCTTGTCGGTGTGGGAGGTTGAATACAATCTATCCCGTGAATCCTCTGATTCCTTAGCGGGGCTTTCAATAGTTCTCGATGATAACGGGAATAATATGTACTGGGGAATAGGGGCTCAATACGACTTCAGCAACGATATATTGATTGGATTCGAATATAGGAAGCTTGAGGCTAATCTAAACACATCATTACCCGGATTGAGATCCGTCGACCACACGATTGAAAACATGTCGTTATCGATTGCTAGAAAGTTCTAATAAACATCGCATTGCGCAAAATTCATTTCTAACTTATACTCGCCGGTAGGAAACGATATTGGTTAAAAAGTAGATAACGTATGGCCAAAGTAAAAACTAACAGGACAATTCGGATGACCGATGCACAATGGAAGTACTTCAAAAGAATTGGGGACGGGGAAGCGTCCGTAGGCGTCCTAAGAAGTCTCGTACACTACAAAACCACCCATAAAAATAAACAAAGTCGCTCCTAAAATAAGGTGGCGATCTAATGATCACTTAGTTTTACTCCCTCCCAACAAAGAAGCGACATGATATGGAAAGTCCAAGAACCAAACTGCGAACCTCGTTGGTGACCTACGAAACCATTCTTCACCGCATTCAAAATTATACAAAAATATCAGGAAGTATGTTCAAAGAAGAATGCTTTCCCGGTTTGCCTTCTGATTATAATTTTGGCGGTCGAATGAGCGATATGTGTGGGGCAGGTTTAATCGATGCCACTAAATCTCAACACAGAGGCAAGAAATTCTATTTTATAACGGCAAAAGGAAGGAAGCGGCTAAAAGAGAATAAGGATCTTGTCCAACCCCAGCACACGAATTGGGAAAAAATGGCTCCTGAATTTCGTTATCAAGTGGGTGAAACTAAACCGTATGGACCCAGATCAAAGAAAGACATTAAACCGGCTGTTGAGATAACGTATACCGGCGCTGCACAGGCGGCTATTGATGAAGTAGGGACTATCGTCCACACCAACGACGTGGCTAAGAAATTGCTCGTAGAGACGTTCATGCAGTTTGCAAATTATCTAAGCGATGCCGAGCCATTACCCAACGTCTCCACCCAAGTGGGAGCGCTCGCCGAAGTAATTAAGGAAACGGCAGAATTTAGAAAAATCATTTCTTCTATTCATAAGCTAATAGCAAAGGGAGTAAAGTCAGATGAGTAATGCAACCGCAAAGAAAGCCATTATGATGTCGATACAAACTCGTACATTAGGCAACTCTAAACGAGGTCTTAAGGAGCTGGCCAGTGATTTGATTGCTGAGTACGGGGTGAACGCCACCAAAAACATTGCTGAGAATGCTTATCTCTCTAAAGTCACGGTGGACAGGGTGTTAGAATGTGAAGAGCATTACCAGCCCCGTCTCGATACCGTGGAGCGTATCTTGCGGGTGATGGGTTGCCGTTTGAATGCGGATTATATTAGCATCAAAGGAGCGTTCATGCCCCAGCCAAAGGAATGAATAAATGAAAACGATTATTGCGGGTGGTCGTGACGGTCACTTAAACCCCAAGAATATGCAGGTACTTGATTGTCTCGGTATAACCGAAGTGGTGAGCGGTGGCTGTTCAGGGATCGACAGGGATGCAGAAGCGTGGGCACTGTCTCGTCATATACCCTGCAAAATATTTGAAGCCGAATGGAAAAAATACAAGTCGGCGGCTGGACCGCTTCGAAATATAAAGATGGCCGAGTATGCGGATACGGTTGTGCTGTTCCCCGGAGGAAAAGGGACTGACTCGATGTACCGCGAAGCGGTCAAAGCCAAACTAGAGATCTATGATTTCAGGGATTATACGAATAGATTTTAAAATCATTTAATAAAAATAAGGCATGAGTTCCGAAGGTGTGTTATATTTGCTGTGTATACACATTATGTTCACACAAAAAAGGAGTCTGGTGATGGAAGACCTATGGCCAATGATCGACCAAGCGTGGCAAGCTTTTATCCACGGTTTCTGTAAAGTTGAATTTTTATGTTACAACCGGGAGCCTAACTGGTTAGGTCTCGGTCTTTTTATTGGTTTTATTGTATGGCTCGCTGCGTCTTTTGTACGTGAGTACAATGAAATTAGAAGTGCGTTGGCAACGCGAGCACAAGAGAAGAAAGAAAGAAAGGATGAATGAATGAATGCCCTGTTCGATTTTTATAGGCCCACTTAATTAAAGGAATTGATATGCTAATTTTATCGAGACGTATAAGTGAAAATCTCATGATCGGCGATGAAGTTACAGTCACCGTTTTGGGCGTTAAAGGCAACCAAGTACGCTTGGGTATTACCGCACCCAAGCACGTGGCCGTCCATCGAGAGGAAATATACGAAAAGATTCAGAATACAAAAAATGCAAAAAATGGCGCATTTTCCCAAGAGATAGAATCTTCATTTGAATAGGATACACTCGTGAAAAAAAAATGTCCCCTGTTCTCTTCCGACATCGAATGCCAAACGATAGGCGAGCACATTATTTGGATCCTCGCATGGGTGGCGGTGGTAAGCGTTTTAATAACGTTTTTGAAATAATAAAACTTCGCTTATATTTTAATCACGCCCGACGCAATAAAAAAAACTAACAGAATTTGACGCGACTTGTCCTGTAACGTCCTTTACAGGATTTACTTTAAATATTAGAACCCCTCTATTTTTTATCTATTTTTTATGTGACATAATCGCGCCTTTTATACAGAATGGAGGCAGACATGGATCACGGAAAAAAGATAAGGGACTTACCGAAAACAGGATTTATTCGACTAGAGGCGGTGTTAGAACTTATTCCCGTCAGCCGATCCGTTTGGTATAAAGGCGTAAAAGAGGGCCGATTTCCAGAACCGGTGAAAATGAGTGATCGCATAGTGGCGTGGCGAGTGGATGATATTCGTGTCTTAATTAAGGAAATGTCGGATGACCCCAATAATTAGTTGGTGGATCGACTGACTTCGTACCACGCAGTTGAGGATTTCACTAACGTCAGTGTATCTCGTGAGGTAGCCGTAACAAAATTACCCGCTAAATTAATCGATCCTGAATCCGTCCACGTGATAAACTCGGGATCGACAACTGTCCTGAAAACCAGCATTTGCCCCTCATGCCCTCCTACCAAGGAGGTGATCGTATCGGGCACGCCCAGGACTTCAGAAAGAACAAATAAAATATCCACATGTCGCACAGTGTCAGGAATGGTTAAGACACCGGTAGCAATCTGTGCTTGTGGCTGGGTGGTGCCAGTGAAATCCTTAACCACCGAGGGCGATGCAATAACTCTCGCCTCGGCATCTTCATTGGTTCTAATAAAACACCACCCACCAGGCGGAACAATAATATCGTCGCTGGTGGATATGCGCGCTCCGTTTAAAAAAGACAAGGTGGTGATATCGACAGCAGTCGTCACAGTTACATCCACTGTGCCGTTATTAAAGAACAAGTGCCAAAATATACCCAAGTTCGTGTTGATTGTTGCGACCGCTGCCGTTGAACCCGTAAATTCAGTAACCTTGTTATTGGCCCGCGTGCCCAAATTAAACGTCACGGCTGTTTCACCCATGACGGTATAAGAGTCAGGATCGAGATGAACGTCTAAAATGGCATCTATCTGTGCCATCAAATCCTTAAGTGTAAAGCTGTTAAAACCTCCATCAATGAACGGATAGGAGTTAAACGAACCCGGATTGAATAGAACCGCGTCATCGGTGCCCGCCCTCATCGATACCTGCCAGCGAGCGGATGCGTTTTCATAAATTATTTCTAACAGAGTAAAATTCATAGAAGTAACGATTTTATACCGCGAACTATCGATCAGGTACGCGTCACCGGCACTGAATAAAACAGAAGGCGAACCAGTCACGCCGGTTGTCGTATTCTCATCAATTATTCCCGTATCAACGGTCGTGGTATTAGTAATCGCTATCCCTCTAAACCGATTTTCCGTGAAAGTCGCCGTGCTATCTTCTAGTTGTGTGAAAGCACCGCCGTCGTGCGTACCTGTCGCACTGGCAATCGTGCCAACAGAGGCTTGGATAAAGTCCGATCCTTGCGCGAGTAAAGTTAGGACAAGGCTGGGATTAGTGGTGTAAAAACGAACGAACGTCTGGTCATCAGGCTCTAGAGGTAAGGTGATATTGAAAATAAAGGATGAGTTTAAGGAGTAAGAGGTATCTCCCAGCGCGGTAAATGTCCCGGTTGTCGGTACTGTTCGTTGCCCGACCTGTTCATCTGTGAGAGTGGCCACATCGTCTAACGTTCGAATTGTTGCGCCGCTGCTGTCCTTAACAATCATGCGCTTTAGTCCATCATAATAAACGTCACCCGTGAGCCGTCCCGAGGCATCTAATGTGTAGGGGTTCGACTGCGCCACTAACCCGGTTAAGTCGGTAAAAATAGTGGAGATCGTGGTTGTGTTATTGACATTAAACGTTAGCGTTCCGTTACTTAAAACAACCCCGGCGTCGTCAAGGAATTGGGAATAAGGATTGAGTGCTAGACCTGTCATAATGGCTTCTCTAGTGTGTATAAATGTCGAAGGAATGGTTTCAAAATGTGAACAGAGGTGGTAAAGTGCGGGAATGGAATTCTTAATATTTGCTGTTTGTTTGGCTTACTTCGCCCCTGGTGCCGTTGTTCATTGGTTTATGTGGATTAGTATTATTAGTCTGGTTTTGGTGCGTATTTTTGGCACAACCGAGAAAGAGCCTAAGAAAAAAGAACGAGAGCCTTTCTCTAACGTGTAGGGCTGTCGCTGAACGCATTAAATATATCTTCAACCGCTTCGACCTCTCCGGGCTTATCGGGATTAGCGATGACGCCCAATCGAGCAATATGTGCCGGGAGTTTGGCATCGGATAATCGCGTGGATTTCGCCAGCCAATTAACCAATTTAGGTTCTGTCATAACATGGGCGAACGTTTTGTTAGCCGCCGCCGCCCCTACTAATGCTTTTAAAAGCGTGTAATTACCCTGAGAAGCCGCACCTAATGCTGTCCCGAGCGCGGCGGTTTGAGAAAGAGCCGCCGCCGTTTCCGACGGGTTAGCCCCGGCTAGAACATCGGCTTTAAGCGTTGCACCCATTCGAGAAAGACGATTTAAATTATTGCGGTATTTATCCAGTTCAGGGGATCCCGAGAACATCGCTTTTTTTACATCGCCTAACTTGTTCCAATCCGTGACAAACTTAACAAAGGAAAAATCGTCTCCCTCGACGGTGGTCGTTTTCCCAGGAGTCGGTCTTCCTAACTGACGGACAACATTAGCGGCGACCACGTTCCATTCAGCGGGTTTCATGGAGCGCTTAAAGGCATTCACCGTTTGAACCCCTTCACCGCCTCGGGTTACCGCGTCGTAGATTTTAACGAAGTCGCCTTTGTTAATGGTTTTCTGGAGAAAATCACCAATCCGCTCTTGTCCGCCTCGCGTGTAGTTATTCGCTCGGTTAAACATCCCCAGCTTTCCCTGACTCTCAGCGACCGTTTTAATATCGTTAGTGACAGCGCCGTATAATTGGCGTAATTCAGCTTGCGGGATATCGGATGTTAAATCGTTTTGAGCAATGCGCCGTCCCAGCGATGAGCGCAAATCTTTTAATTCGTTATAGCTAACAATGTCATCGCCTTCTTTAGCCAGTTGGTTAATTCGGGCAATCGTGGGATTATTTAATTCTTTGGCTAACGCTCCCTCTCGGATTAAATTATCGAGAGTAGGCCGAGTATTTTTTAATTTTACTTGTTTGTTTTTAAGCGCTGTATCGAGCGGCGACCATAATTCATTGGACTTCAAGTGGAAGCGATCGATAAAACCGCCTTCACCCTTGATCGCTCTTTCAATAGTGCGTCCGGCTTTAGTGGTATCGGCCTTACCCGAGATACGCCCCGCTATTTCATCGCGGCGAAGCTGGAGTTTTTGAGCCGCTGTTTGAATGGATTTTATAAGCGGTGAGCCACCAAAAAATTTACTCGACCGCGTTTGAGCCGCTTGTAAGCCGGGACTGTCAATCGCTTGACCGATATTCGGAACCGCTCGGGCTTCGGCAAAGTCTGCTAGGGTACGTCGCACGCTCACGAGCGCATCCTCACCGCCGCGAACCGCTCGCCGAACGCCTTCAGAACCGGCCACACGCGCCGCCGTAGGAGCCAAGGGAGCCGCAAGAGATCCCACCAGTTCACCCGTCTCACCGCCGTATTCCGCGCCCAATTCGGCACCCGCACCGGCTAGCGCACCGGCCGTAATGTCTTGGCGAGCGGTGGGTCGTCCCAGTTCACGCAGAACACCGGCCTTTACACTTTCACCGCCCCGCTGGATTAATGGTAACTGGGTCGCCGCCGTTCGGAGTCCACCGCCTACACCCGCTCCCAGGGCGGCGGTTTCACCCGCTGTAGCGACGACATCCCGCGCTAACCCTTCTTCCATAAAGCCGCCCTGAGTGGCACCGATTTTCGCCGCTTGTTCGCTAAAGGTCGGTACGCGCTTTTCACTGCCTGACAACTCTAAAATGTTATTCACTTGATCGGCCGTGAAGAAATCGAGTCCGCCGATCACCGTGCGATTAACCCCGGCTGCAAATTCACCGCCGATTTTAGTTAGCGCACCGGGCTCTTCAGCGGTAAGCGCGTCTTGCTGATCCACAGCAACACCGCCAAACTGACTAACCGGTTGTTCTACTGCAATACCGCCGAATTGACTCGCCATTAGGGCTTCCTGAATTGTTGGCCGTTTTCGGTATAAAGAGCGCCCGACGGCAGAGCATCAAACTCCGCTTGTGAAGCTACCGCTGGATTCTTTCCCGCTATTTTCGGAACATCGCGTTCACGAGCAATCGCTTCATCCAAGGTTTCTGCCCCTTCTTTGGTTCCAATATCGATTCCTTGTGATAACAGCATTTTCTTGACTCTTACGCCTCGATTGATTTCATCCTGGAATGCTGCCAAAGAAGCACGGTATTGAGTAGGGCTTTGATCGGTGTTCAATAACGCTTTTTTCAAGCGGTCCAATTCCGCCACGGAGGCCGCTGCACCCGTGATTTCTTGTCGATAGTTATTAAATATTTGATCTACCGTGTTACTCCATCGTGTATGTTGAGTGAGCCGTTTTTTGGCGTCCTCCGTTGATATACCAAAGCGATCGGCTACTTCCGCTGCTTTAGTTAATATACGTCCCTGATGCGTCAATTGATCCGGATCAAAATAATTGGGTGACGCGGGATCATTTAATGATGCTAATCGAACACCTAAATCTTCGAGCTTGATCACGTCTTTTTGCACTTGCGTAGTAACGGGCTTGGTTAAGTCGGCTGTTCCGGATACATCGCCTTGGGAGAACGTGATATTGCCTTCTTTATCAACGGACAGTTTCATTCCTTTGGAGGTAGTAACCTGTTTAACGATTTGTTGATCCCACAGACGGCGCTCTTCACTGCCCTCGGCGGTGGCTTCTCTGGCTTCTAACATTTTCGCTAGCGGTAGGTCAGGCTTTTCACCAAATCGCGTTTTGATTTGTTCGAAACTTTCTGGCGTGAGCGGCTGAAATTTTGACGGGTCAATAATGCCTCTGTTGGCTTCTATTTCGCTGTCTAGAAAGGTTTGTGCTTCCTCCATCGTGTCGAATTTGGCGGCTTCGGTGAGCGCACCAGTGATTATTTCTTTTACTTGAATTTGTTGTTTTTGCTGCGCGGCACGTAGTGCTAATTCGTTCTGCTTTCGCTGTTGGGTCATTTGATCGATTTGCATCAATGCTTGCGGATTAGTCTGCCCCAACCGTTCACGCGCTTGCGGGTCTCCCATATACGCTTGGCCGAACAGTTTCTTTTCTTGTTCTTCTCGTCGTCGAGTATCGCGACGCTCCATAGCGCCCGTGATATTTTGAGCCGATCGCTCAAGAAAGGGTGTATAAAGTTGTTGAGCCATTTAGACGTACCCGCTGTAATCGTAAGCGTTGGAGTAATCGCCAAATCCCGAGGCACCCGAGCCCCCGGATGGTTGAGACGTGGGTTGATTACCAAAATAGGAGCCAAAAGCGCTAGCCGCACCGCCTATATCCGCTCTGGCGGCATTAGAAGCTGCCACGCCTTGTAGTTGGTAATCAGAGGCGATTTGTTGAGCCTGAATGTTCTGTTGTCCTATGGAGGCGGATTGTCCGGTGGCTAAAGCGGCGAGGTTTTGCGTGGCTTGCGGGTTAGATATGTTTTGCAGCATGTTCATGTAGTTAGAGTAGAATTGGCCTTCAATATTCGCCCCGGCGCTTTTAAGTCCTTGAGCACGCGCCCCGCTGTACAACGTACCGGTATTAGCCGCTGTTTGATTGACCCGTGCAAACTCTTCCTCACGCAACCGTGAATAGGCGTCCGTTTGCTGATACGCGGGTGGCCCTTCGTCAACCTGTGCGCCCTCGGGTAGAAAATCTCCCAAGCCCATCTCGTACAATAATTGGTTAGATGCCTGTTGTTCTCGCTGAATAAAAGGATCGAAATACTCTTGGGCCACACCGAATTGTTCGACGTTGAATTGCTCAGAGGCTCGGGCGGCTTCAAGGGTCGCGGCGGCTTCTCGTTCGGCGGCTTCTTTGGAGGCGGTGGCCCCGCCCACGTCCAAGAAATCAACCGGTACGGTTGCTGCATCACTAAAAAATCCCATTTAATTAGGCTCCATTCTGAGAAAAATAGCTACTGGCCAATTGACTGAGCGCGCCGATTTGATCCGCTCTAGCGGCTTGAGTAGCCGCCGTGCCTTGTAAGTTGTAATCGGACGCGAGCCTTTGAGCCGCAATTCCCTGCGCTCCTACGGTGGCTCCCTGTCCGACAGCCAAAGCGCCGATGTTCTGTGAGACTTGAGGGCTCGCTAAGTTCTGCAACTGGTTAAGGTAGTTAGTGTAAAACTGGCCTTCGATACTGGGATCGACCTGACTAAGCGCTTCACCTCGCGCACCGCCGTATAAATCCCCCACATTGGTGGCTCCTTGACTAACGGCGGAGCTTCCTGCCTGTTGAAGCTGTTGGTAACCCGGTCCTTGTTGATAAGCCCCTCCCTCAATCGGTGCAATGTTCGGGTAACGAGACTGGCCCTCCGGCTCGACGTAGGGGGCCATTCCCAATTCATAGAGTAATTGATTCGAGGTTTGAACCTCTCGCTGAACATAGGGGTCAACCAAGCCTTGAGCCAGCGCCAGTCGTTCCCGCGTGAATTCCTGGGAACGTTCCCCGGCCGCTAGAGATGCTGCCGAGGATCTTTCCGCAATGTCTTCGGATGCCTGTCGACTGCGCTCGCCTTCAACTATATTTATTCCACCGCCTATGGCTGCTGGCATATTCTAACCTCTTCGCCTATTTCAAAACGCAAATCACCCGCTTGAACCAAAAGGGGGTTGGTTTTTAAAATTACTAACGGTTCGTAACCGTTCATCAAC
>Ga0209976_10000153_pt1 | contig 48355 bp, 42 predicted proteins | sample SumtaG_FD_182806 | JGI IMG/M metagenome (GOLD analysis project Ga0209976, IMG submission 182806) | Deep subsurface microbial communities from Indian Ocean to uncover new lineages of life (NeLLi) - Sumatra_00157 metaG (SPAdes) (version 2) | ecosystem: Environmental > Aquatic > Marine > Oceanic >... | reverse complement strand
GATTATGACCCGGGTGTTGAAAGCGTTTGCGATAATGTCCTCACGGGAATTCATTTGATCATATAAATATTTAACAATTTTGGAGGGATCCTTCTCAAAGTCTTATTCTCGTAAAATCAAGGAGAGTGCAATTATTCTTTTACTAGAAGCCAATTAATTGTTCTATATGGATATCTCTATGCTACTGAATGGATATGCTCCTTTAACAAACTAGGGGTTCTTAGAAGTTCTAAAATCCGTACTAAGAGCAGTAAGTTTTTCAATTTAAGTCTTGATCATTCTAGCAATAATAATTTTGAAGATTGTTCAATCACAGTAGCGGATAGTGTAAGGAGTCAGGCAAATATTTTTAATGATTGTGAACTCTCTAATGACGTTATAAAATCTTTAAAACGCCCCCATGAACTTGCTAATATTGTAAAACAAATACCATACATCATAATAGCAGCGGGATTTGGCATTGCTGTCTTTACTTTTATAGATATCGTTAACTCAATACCATTTGGACTTTATTGGTATCTTTCGCTTATGCTTTTCTTTTGTTTTATCGGAATCTTTATAGTCTTATCAAAAAACCAAAAAAAATATATTCCTAATGAAGTAATTTCAAATCAAAATCTAAAAAAAGACCTTAGATAACATTATAAGAAAATAAGAACACGCAAATGAAATAAACTAAAATAAGATTAAAAAAAATTTATAAAATTCCCTTAATTTTTTTGGCTAATCCTTGAGCTTCCTCGTCTGATTCTTCAAGAATCTTGAATAGTTCCTCAGGATTCACAATTAAGGCAGCATCAATTAGTTTTTGTAGACCAATTACCGTTTCAATGCGCTCGTTCTTTTGTAGGTGAAAAATTACGTTTCCTAATTGATTTTTAAGAGCTCCCCTCTCTGAACCTAATGCCAACCGCAAAAGAGCAGGGCATACTTCCTCCAAGGTCTCCTTACTGACTCTTCGGACTAACTCGTAAATTTGGGTCCTCTGGGTGTCAGTTATCCCTGCTACCTTTTCCTCTACTTTTTGGATATGTTCCATTTTTTTCATCACTTTTTTTATTTTTCTTGATTTTTTTAAGTGTGTTTTTTATTTTTCTTGACTAATTATAGTAATTAAATGTTCATATATAAATGTTTTCGGTCGAAAAAAGGATTGATTTTCGCGGAATCAGTCAATTAAAAAGTTATAGTATTTTTTTCTCGGACAAAACGACGAAAAAATGAATGTTGAATATTGGGGGATTTGAAATTGTTTTTACTTATTTTACAGTTTTATCCAAAAAAAATCTTAGCATTCTGGAGTGAACTTATACACGAAAACGCACTATTCTATATATAATATTCCTTTTTCCGCGATTAAAGTAACAAAAAATGATCAATAATTGAAATCTTTTTTTTTGCATTAATAAAATCAAACATTATTAATAGTTTTCATCACATAATTTTGCTATTATTTCGAATATGTGATTTTTATTTTCGATCTTCCTAATTAATGATTATCATTAATTTTATTGCAATGTCGAAATTAGGTGATCGTTCTGATAACACGAATGATCAAAAACATGTATAATTTTTATAGGATCAATCATTTATTTTACTTAGAATAATAATAATTATTGAGGGAAAAAGATGGGTCAACAACCAAATGAAAAAAAAATGGATAATATAATGGAGAATTATCAAGCCATTCGAGAGTGCTTAACGGGTTTGAGTGATATACTTAACATTAATTTTAATGAAAAAGACATCTTCCATCAAGTAGGTATGGATAATTTAAAAGCCCTACACACTAATGTTTTAGCAGTGTTGCGAAAGTCATATTCTCCTCGTGAAGTGAGGATTCGATTACGGGAAATAGAATTTGACGAGAAGGAAGCCGAACAAATTTTTCCACTTTAAACTTTTTTTAATCATTTACCAATTAGTTCATTCTTTCCCCTACGATTTGTTTCTTTATCTTCTTTTTGAAGTTAGTTTGCTTTTGTACTATAATTTCGATCTAAGATTTTTTTGTTTTTTCAAAGAAATCGAAGGAAAAGTTAAAGAAAGAGAGAATCTCATTTTTGTTTCAAATTGAAATAAAAAGCCAAAAACTGTATGAGATTGAAACCAGAACTAATTGGACAGTTTAAATTAACCCATAAAGGATAGATTTAAATATTTTTTAATCATTCTTACTTTCTGATCATTTCTGATCACAAAATCTAATTAGATCCATAAAATTATAAAGAGGTATTAATCATGTGGGTGAGATTAACTTTCGTGAAAATCCAACCAGATAAAGTAGATGAATTGAGGAAAGTTTATTATGAAGAAGTCGTACCAGTTGTTAAGGCACAAAAGGGAATAGTTGATATATTCCTAATGGAACCTATAGATGAAGATGAAGATTTCATCTCTTTAACTTCTTGGGATAGTAAAGCAAACGGAGATACATATGAAGCCAGTGGTACATATCTAGAAATGGTGAACAAGGTAAAATTTGGATTCGTCGCAACACCAACCTTAAAGTCATATGAAGTTAAAAACTAAAATCGTGTTTTTATAGTTCCAAATCCTTTTTTTTTATAGAAAGAACATTAAGTGTTAATAATTTCATTTTAATAACTTCTTTAAACCTATCTGCTGAACAGGTTTCTCCACTTTGAACTTTTTTTAGTTATTTATTACTTAACATAATTCTTAGATTTCTATTTGTGCGTATAAAGTAGAATTTGATTTTCTGGCGAGATGTTAGAACTCGACAAGCCCCCCGCACTCAAAACGGTGATCGACGATATCTTTTCTTCATAATTCTATTAATTTTTGTTTTTAATCTTTTTCATTTCGAAAACATTACATTTTATAGTTCAATATAATGAATGTCAAGTTTAATTTCAATAATTAGAGATAATAATTAAAATTAAAACGAAATGAGAAATTTATAAAATGACTATAATAACAACAAAAAAGCCTTTTGAAGAAGTTTTAGGCGTGTTAAAGAATGTGAACAAAATTGGGTTAGTCTCATGTGGCAGTTGCGCGGCTATGTGTCAAACTGGTGGCACTGAGGGTGCTAAAGAGATGGTAGAGAAATTGGAACATAAGGGATTTGAAGTAGTTACTACCATGGTTCCTGAGGAAGTCTGTGATAATAGGGTTATGTTGAAAGATTTTCGGAAAATTAAAGAAGATTTAGATGAAATAGACGCGATTTTGACATTGAGCTGCGGTTTAGGGGTAGCAAGTATAACTCAAGTCCTTTCTAAAAAGAATCCAGATATCCCTGTGTTTATTGCTACTAACACTGAATTTATGGGGATGACAGAACGAATAGGTCGCTATTATCAAAGATGTCGTGGTTGTGGTGACTGCTTATTAAATGAAACTGGAGGTATTTGCCCCATTACAACTTGTGCTAAATCTCTTATGAATGGTCCTTGTGGTGGAATGGTGCGCGGTAAATGTGAAGTTGGTAATTATGAAAAAGATTGCGGCTGGGTATTAATTTTCAATAGATTGAAAGACTTAGGAAGATTAGATTTATTTACAAAATTAAGGGATCCTGTGAATTGGAGTGAATCTGGCCACCAACGAGAAGTGGTTTGGAGGTAAGGTGTTATGGTAGAAAAGAAAGTCTATTCTAAACTTGGAGAATTGATTGCAAAAGGAGAATTTGTATTAACAGGTGAACTTGAGCCTGAAAAAACATGTGATCTTTCTCACACGATTCAAGAAGCTAGAGAAATGGCGCCTTATGTTGTTGCTGCCAATGTTACGGATAGTCCCTTAGCAATTGTCACCATTAATTCAATGGCTGCTGCTCACATTATCCAAAGTGAAACCGGATTGGAATGCGTTTGGCAATTAACAGTGAGAGATTGTAATAAAATTGGTATTGCTGGGCAGATAATGGGTGCTCAAGCATTGGGATTGCATAATGTTCTTTCACTTACAGGTGACCATACAGCATTAGGCGATTGCCCAGAATCGAAACCTGTCTTTGATTTAGATTCAGCAACACTGATCAAACTTATACGGGAAATGGTTGACACGGGCTCAATAAATGGTCATGAAATTGAACACCCTCCTGAAATTCACGTAGGAGCTGCAGCTAATCCTAACTCGGATCCCATGGAAGCGGAGATACTTAAAATAGGGCGTAAAGCAGAAGCTGGAGCAGAATTTATACAAACACAGGTAGTGTATGATATAGATGTGACAGCTGAGTTTTTAAGGGAGATTAGAAAATATAATGTGCCTATTTTTCTTGGAATCTTCCCAATGAAGTCGTATGGAATTGCCAAAGGGTTTGATATGTTTGTTCCTGGCGTGGATGTCCCAAAAGATATCCTTGCGAGATGGAAACGGGTAAAAACTGATGTTACTGATAAGAAAGAGCAGAAAGAAACGTATGATCAATTAAATTATGAATTTTTCAAGCCTTTTATAACCGAGTTAAAGTCCAAGGGATTGTTATCTGGTGTACACTGTATGGCTGTGCATTATACAAGAATCTTTCCTAAATTAATTGAAGTAATTAAGGGCTAAACTGATTATTTTTTCTTATTTTTTTTTTGAATACAGAAATTTCTTGAAAGAATAAAATATAATTTCGGTTCATTAAAGTTTTGTTAAAAACCTTTGTGCGTTGTAGATTAATTATAAAATCACTTCTAGTTCTGTGAAATTTTAATAATTTTACCAACCTTTAAATCTGTGTATGCCTCTTTAAAGGTATCCTTAAAAGCAGTAATACTTTCCATGCTACTGTCATGTGGTGAAAGCGCAACTAACTTAGGATTTCTAGCTTTTAGGTAGTTTAATGTATAATCTCGGTCATCTTTATGCCATGGTTCCCATGGAGGTCTCTTTGTAACGATGAATTTATATATAGGCAATCCTGACCAGGTTATATCATCACCCGGGGCGTTTGGGATAGGTAAATGTAATCCCCCTATAATTCCATAAATAGGAGTATCAAATAAAGCTTCAACACGGTCTATAATCTTTTGGATCCCCTGATGTCCACATCCTACTATAATTACAATCCCTTTTCCTTCAACATTTATTGCTAAAGCTTGTTCATATACTTCTCCAAAAAAAAACAAAGGGTTTCGTATAGATCCTATTGAAGCTATTCCATTTGCTATAATCTCTGGGTCATTTATATGGCTGGTTTTTGCTGTAGGATGAGACATTGGAACAGGAGTGAATGCTTTTACATGGCCTAAGTTGAGTTGAGCTCCTGAAAGTGAAAATATTCTATTCTGAGACCATTGGGTGCCTCCTACGTGATCACCATGTAAGTGGGAAATGAAGATATATTTAAAATCTTTTAATGTTACACCTAAAACCTCCATGTTGTGTAGAAGGGGTGAAGGATGCTTTTGTTTATCATTTAATCCTGTATCGAATAAAATACCAATATCGTCAGCTCTAATATAATAGGAAAGCCCTTCCTCAGTTAATAAATCACCTTCACCATGGTAATCAATAAGAGGGAGTATTTCTAAATTCTTAATAGTACCCATATTGTCTAATTTCTTTACTTCAGTACTAGACCACTCCACATCTGATAAATGTTTATTCATTTCAAACCTTTTATTCAGTAGGATAAGGGTAAAAATCGGTATTGACATTTGAAAAGCCCGAGTCATTTCATTTTTAGAAAGTTTCTCACCTTCTATAAATTTAGTTATTATCTCACGATCCTTTGTTAAGGGATATTACCTAAGTAGCTTCTTTATTTCATCTAAACTCAAATTAGGCATTTTAAAATCCAGGATTAATATTCTAATTAATTTTTTAAATTCATGATTATATGTATATCTTTTTAAAACTACCTTTCAATTTCTACTATTGGTGCCTCTTGTATTTGTGAAGGTGCTTCAGAATTAATTGCAGAGATTGTTCCTGGCGTGGATGTGCCAAAAGATATCTTAGAAAGATGGAAACGAGTGAAAACGGACGTTTCTGATAAAAAGGAGCAGAAGGAAACCTATGATCAATTGAATTATGAATTTTTCAAGCCTTTTATAACCGAATTAAAATCAAAAGGATTGTTATCAGGAGTTCATTGTATGGCTGTGCATTATACAAGAATTTTTCCTAAATTAATCAAAGTAATTAAAAATTAGGAAATATTGTAAGGTTTAATAAAACAACGTATCTAACTTTTCTTTTAATTTGGAAGGAGGAAATTTAGGATCTCTGTTTAAAGTTAACAACCCATTTATCTCTTGAAATTGATCATAGAGCTCAGTGTAACAAAACCCATGAATCCAGCTTTTTCTCTTATCAAAACCTTCAAATAATGTTATAAGCTTTAAAAGTAACTCCTCAGAGTCTCCCATTAGATTACCATATCCCCAACTCTTCTTATCAACTTTATCCATACTAAAACCAAATCCTCCTATTTCGCTGTAGATGATTGGTTCATCCATATAACTAAAAGGTTTTAGATATACCTTAGGACGTGCACGTCTATGACTTTTTACTTCATCTTCAAAAACTTTCGGTAAATAATTTATATCTGCATAGAAATGACGCGTGCAGATATCTGTTTTAGTATGCCACCATCCATCATCATCAATAACCAATCTCGTGGGATCAATAGATTTTATTAGATGATAAAGAGAAAGTGTGTAATCTGCTCTTTTAGCATCTCTTATTGAGCCTTGAACTCCCCATGACTCATTTATAGGGACCCATGCGATTATTGAAGGATGATTAAAATCCCTAGATATTTCTTCAATAAATTGATTTAAAAGTCGCATTTGTGAATTTACAGTAAAGATAAAACTATTTCCTATCTCTCCCCACACTAAAACACCCAATTTATCACACCAATATAAAAATCGAGGATCAAATGCTTTTTGGTGTGTTCTTAACCCGTTAAATCCGAAAGCTTTTATGTATTGTACATCTTTTATAATGTCTTCTTCTGCTGGTGCTGTGTATAATCCTTCAGGCCAATAACCTTGTACTAAGAATAGCTTCTGATATATTGGCTCATTATTTAGTAAAATTTGTTTATTAAATTCTGATTTTAAACTTGATATAGAGATTTTTCTCATACCAAAATAGCTTTTAACGATATCGTAAATTATACCTGTCTTATTATTAAAAATCTTCAGATTAATATCATATAAATTAGGATTTTCGGTATCCCATAAGTACAATGAATTAGCTGGTATTTTAACTATATATTTAAAACACTCAGCAGTTTTTGGAATCACTCTCGATTTGTTTGGCCTTGTAAGTTTTTGTAATCTACCTAAGAAATCCAAACTAATTTCCTCTTTAATGATGTTTTGTTCATTGAACAAAATTTCTAACTCTAATTGAATCTCTGAAAAATTAGTCCCATGAATATTGAATTCAACCAGTATTTCAGATTTATCAATATCAGGGAAGAATTTTAATTTATTTATATAGCATTCTGGTGAGACAGATTCCAACCATACTGTTTGCCAGATTCCCGATACTCTTGGGTAAAAAATTTTTTCCAAATCTTTTTGCCAATATTGTTTACCTCTCGGAATTTCTAAGTTTTGACTCGGATCTTCTACTCTAACTATCACAACATTCTTTTCCTCTACATAATCTGTGATATCTAATGAAAATCCTATATAACCCCCTTCGTGAGAATCCACATGGTCTCCATTTACGTAGACTCTACACCTATAATCAACTGCCCCAAAATTGAGTAGTACTTTTTTTTTAAGAGATTGGGGAGAAATAATAAAATCTCGTCTATACCATATTACATCATGAAAAGAAGTATCCTCTATTCTGCTTAGTCTACTTTGGAAACAAAAGGGTACAATAATAATTCTATCAAATTTTTTAACCTTTTCTCCTTTAAACCACTTTTCTTTCAACCCAACATTGGAATCATCAAATGCAAAATCCCATTCTCCATTAAGATTTATCCAATTATTCTCTCTTACAAGTTGAGGTCGAGGGTATTCTGCTCTGGGCGTCTTCTCTTGCTCATGAAAGCTCATGAAAAACATAAAGTGAAAAATAATAAAAAGTTAACTAAGAAACCTAACAGAGATATTATTTTTCGGATAATGAAATCTTTCTTTTTATTATCTTCTCATTTCAGTATTTAAATCTATGGTATACTAACCTTTTAAATAACATTTTTTTTCTTATTAATTTGTATGGAAAAAAGTAGAAGAAAAGTAATTATCTTAGGTTTAGCTAATAGCGGTAAAACATCAATTTCACTATCGATGAAAGGGGTAACAGAACTCTCATCTTTTACATCTTTAAAACCAACAACCGAAATTGAGATCACTAAATTTGTAGATGAGTCTACAGAATATTTATTATGGGATTTTGGCGGGCAAGAACAGTATCGAAAAAAATACAAGCAAAATATGAAGAAATATATTGCTGAAACCGACGAAATTATTTATGTTATCGATATTCAGGATGAAAATGTCTATTTTATCTCAGTTGTTTTTTTAAGAGAGATTCTTAATATAGTGAAAGTAGCAGGCTATTCTTTTGAGGTTTCCATTTATTTTCATAAATATGATGAATCTTTCAAACCCAACCAAGAGAAAATCGAAAAGTTAATTGAGGTTTTGAAGGAAGAAATGCCCAAAGGTTTCACATTTAAGATTTACCATACAAAGATATCTGCGAGTTTTGAAAAAGTTCTCTCACCCTTTAAATCATAAAATAAGTTTTCACATATACTATCTTTTTTGAAAAATAGTTGCAAATGCTATTTTCAAATCCAAAATTCTAATTCATTTTTGTTTGAAAAATAATATAAACATTAGAATAATTAATAAAAATTAACTCTAAAAATTAATTGAATATTATTCCATAGGTTAGATTAAAAATGTCTAAAGAAGCTCTAAACATCATTAAAAAGAATTTAGGATATACAGAAGAAGATATGAGAATTTTTCTCGAAAATGAGAAGAATATTGAAATTTTAAAGAAAGCTCCTGGTTTAGCAAATAAAACAATTGTAGTTGAAGTCATTGGGTCTCATGGTTGTAATAGTCAACATGTTGTTGGAGACAAATTTTATTTTGATGCTTTTGGTAATTTAATTACTAAACTTAGCCCTAAAAGAATCTGTATCTCGGCATTGGCTACTATGGATAGATTAATCTTTGGGGTAACTTCGTTATTATTTGCCAATCAAAATCCAAATGATATGCTATTTAATAAAGCTGGTTGTTCTGATGTAGGATTAAAATGTGGTGGCTGGGGAAATCTTGCTATGGAAATCAAAGTAATAGACCGAAAATGATATTGCATTTTTTTTTCAAATCGTTACCTTCACAAATTCCTCGAGGATACTATTGAACTCATCTGATGTCTCCCACTGAGGTGTATGTCCCGCATCCTTAATTATTTGAACTTCATTTTTCCAAAGAGAGGGAATTTGTAATTTCTTGATATAATCTAAATTTATGAGTTTGTCATGAGCTCCGTGAATGATAGCAAGCGGAATTTTTAGATTTGATACAATCTCAATTTCATTTTTTAAATTATTCTTTACAGCATTTCTTACAAGAAATTTTCTGGCATTTGGATCTGTATTATTTATATCGTCAATAAAGAATTGTGGGACTTCAAATCCTTCTTTAACTATAAGAGAAGGGATTAACCTCAAGTCTAGAAAGGCTTCATTAATAGCAGGAGGTATACCTAATGGTGGTGTCCCAAAGATGAAAACTCCTTTAATCTCAGGTGACGATTCACTTGTCTCTATAGCTATATGTCCGCCTAGACTATGGCCTACAAGCAATAAATTAGTGAGATTTAAATGAGTTATCAATGCCAATATAACTTCACTATATCCCGGTATGCTATAATCTTTTCGGGGGTTATTAGCTGGGAGAGAATCTCCATGTCCCGGTAAATCTAAAGCAATTAAATGAAATTTCTTCCCAACAGAACTATCTATCTGTTTATTGAATGATTTGGCTGAAAGAGAATTACCATGAATCAGTAAAATATCTTGTCCCTTTCCATTACTTTCATAAACAGCAAGCTTAAAATCCCCAATATCGACTTCACTTTTCTTCATATCCTATTATCCTCGGAATAACATAAAATTCATATGAAATTTGAATCCCAGTTTATCTGAAGGGTAAACAGTTTAAAAAATTTACTTAATATTCTTTAAAAATTTTCTTTAGTAATTATTGACCTATTATATCCGTATTTTGCTTTCTTTTTGGAAAAAACATTCCTGTTCGTTTCTTATACTCAATATATGGCTCTCCGTATCTTACTATGAGATCTTCTTCCTCAGACCTACAAAACCAATAAAATATCGGAATCCAAATGATTGAATATAATAATAGAAATGGGGAATTAAAAATTAAAGCAACTGACCACCATATAAAAGCTTCCCCCAAAGCTTGGGGATGTCTTATTTTTTCATATATCCCAGAATAGAGAGTATGATCTTTATCTGGAAAAAGAGCTTCTCTTCCCGCGTCTTTAACTCCTTTTAGCATAATGTATAAAGAAGGTGTTAAAATGACAAGAGCAATAAAAATTGAGATCCAGTAATCCCATATAAAGAATTGTGGAAAGTTTAGTGGTAAAGGGAGAAAAAAGTAGAATAAATAATTAAGAATTGTAACTAATTCAAAAAAGCTTGCAGTTATTCTATAATACGCACATCTTGCATATGCTTTCAGCCCTATCTTCTGACTTAATGTCGCTGGATACACACTCTTGATGTAGAAAAATGTCATTAGTGCCGTTGAGAGAATTAATATTAGAAAATTAATCCAGCTTAGCATTATTTTAAATTAGTTTTGCTTAGGATATAATACTTTATTTTCTTTTAACTATAATAGAGAATTTTCTTATTCTTTTCAACAGATTTTACTAATCCCTGATTTTCAAGGAAAAATAGATGACCAAGCACTTCAGAAAGCGCTAAATATGAATTTGTATCATCTAAATCTCCAAAATGTAACTGAGAAATTCTTAACGGAGTTAGAGGATTATCTTTAATTACTCTTGATATCTCTGCTAGCCTATTTTTATGATGCTCTTTGATTTCTGAAATTCGTTTGTGAGGATCATAAATTATTTCTTGGTGAGCAGGAAATATTATTTTAGGGTTAAGGCTATCGATACGGTCTAATGAACTCAAATAATGGCTGAGAATATTTTTAAAATCATAACCTTCATATTGTTCTGTGAGAAATTTTGGTATAACATAATTCCCAATATGTGGAGTAATTCGGCTTAATATATGATCTCCGCAAAACAAGAATTTATTTTTTGTGTTGAACAAGCAAATATGACCAAAACTATGACCAGGAGTCCAAATTATTTCTAAGTCATTGAGTATTTTATCTCCATCATGTAAAATTATATCAGGCTTTTGGTATTGACGTAATTTTGGCCAATAACTAAGAAATTGAACCGCTTTCTCGGATTGATCTTCATTGAATCCATATTGTATCATTTGATATGCTACTTTTCTTGCTTCTTTATCAAATTCTTTTAAGTTTTCTTTCTCAGTTTCCCATTTAAGCGTTTCATTGGTTATATCATGCATTAGAATTTTAAGATTTGGATTTTTTAACTTTAATGTGGGGGCTAACCCAACATGATCGGTATGATTGTGGGAAATAAAACAATAGTCAATATCTTTAATTGAGATATTGATATTATTAAGGGCTGAGAAAAATAGTTTACTCCAATTTTCCATTTTAAATCCTGAGTCGAAAAGAATTTTACTCCCCTTATGGTCAAACAGATACACACTTACATTTTTAACCGACCATGGAACATCAATTTTAATTTGATGAACATCTTCAATTTTATTTATTTCAGAGTTAAAATTAGTAGAAAACAAAGTCAAACTGACCCTTTATAATGATAATAGGGAAAATTAACTTGAGAATTTTTAGTTTCGTATTTTCTGTTTTCACCGATTTAATTTCATACTCTCTATAAAAAACAAAATGTTAAAAGACCAGAAAAAAATTATATATCTACTTTACAAAGTACCAATTAAAAGGATGATGAATAAAATGACAAGGGATTTAGAAGAAGATTTATCGAGAATTCTCAAAAAAGAAAAATTTCAAGGGAATATGATAAGCTACATATCAAAAGTGGGAAAATTATTGCTTTTTATCCTCCCCTTAGCACTCGTAGCAATAACAATTCTTACATTAGTTTTCCAGAGTCCACCTAATAATTTATTATATCTACAAGATTTTTTACCCATATTGAATATCTTTTTTTATGTAGTTTTGGGGATTTATCTTTTTAATTCAATTATGCTATTACTTGGTGCAAGCTCGACGGAATCATCATTGAAAATGCGATTAGATTTTGAAAGGAAAAGGGGTAGACCAATAGATAGTCTTGATGGTTTTGATTTATTGGCGAATAATGTAAAAAAAGTTACAAACTTATTGAAAATTATTGCTTTGATTTGTCTTGTTGCTTTAGTTTTATTTATTGTAATGCTACTCATGGGTGACCTTAATTTAGGGTTTGCAGCAGCTGGTTTTTCCTTAATAGGCTTAGGTTTAGCTTTATTAATTCGAAGTTTAAACCTAAATATACATGATGTTAATGGCCTCCAAGACTACTACAAACCAACAACCCACGAAATCTTTCTCGATAATTTCTTTGCTGAGATTTTATCTAACCATTTAGACCCAGTCACATTTCTTAAATGGGATGAATACTTAGCAGGAATTAACGAAATCTTAACACCTGCTTTTATACAAAAAGTAAAAGAACAAGAAGAGGATGAATTACCAATTACGTTTGCCATTGAAAAGATATTGTTCCTTTATTACTTGAAATTTCAAGATGTTTTATCAGAGGATCAATTTACTCAGGAATTAAAGGAGGTTATAAATGTAGATTCGGACTCTTTTGATATTGAAAAAGGATTGAAACTTGAAGGTGAAAATTGGTATTTCTCAACTAAAGATATGTTTAAAATCTTTAATTACATCCGAAAATTCAACCCCGGATTTTTTACCATCATAGATAGACTCCAATTAGAGTTGGCAGATAATATTGAACGTTTGTCGAAAGACCCAATTTATATGGATTCTTCTGCTCAGGAAATAGTATACCTGAATTCAGAATTGAATATTTTTTGCTTCCTATATAATAACTCTCCAGAACCTAAAAATTTCTCAATCAAAATAAATGCACCAGGATTTGAGCCTTCAAAATTAAAATTAGATCTATGTATTGAAGGAAGAGGCTCATTTCTCATCCCAAGCTCGCCTATTCCGTTAATCTCGCCTGAAAAAAGAGATATAGCAGGTGTTTTGTCAAATATGTTAGAAAACGGAGATACAACATGGTTAACTTTAGAACCGAGAGAAACTGGGGAACAAACTATACAAATATTCTTACTCTCAGAAGACGGAACTATTATTGAAGGTAAAACGCGATCTGTGAAAGTATCAAAGGATATAAAAACTTATCTTAAAAAACTTGGCTCAATTGGTTCCTTACTTGGCGGATTAGCTGTGCCCTTAGCTAAGATATTACCTTCGATGCTCGCGACGATGTAAAGAACAATTCACCTTGTATGAAATTTAACTATTTTTTTCTTATTAATTGAGTTTTAGAATAATTTTATATTAAGAATCTAAGATTATTATATAAGCCTTGATCTATAAAAAATCGATATCAAGAAAAGTTTTGAGAAGTTAAATTTTGAACGTCAAAGATCTTGAAAAAAAAAGTGAGTTAAAGGTCAAAAATCAAGGATCTCTGAATTCAGAATCTTTTGATTTCCTTGCACACGACATAAACAATATTTTTAACAACGTTCGAAGTTCTACCGAATTAAGTAAAATATTTTTAGACGATCTAAATCATTTAAGTAAAGTCTATGAACAATTCGACCTTATAACTGGGCAAATCGCTCGAGGAATTAAATTAATATCAAATGCTCGAAAATTATCTCAAATTGATAATTTAATCACTGTTACTAAGCAAATTGAGATAATGGAACCATTAAATAGAGCCATAAAATTCGTAGAAAGGAATTTTCGTGATAAAAAATTAAAGATTAAGGTAAATCTCTTTAATAAGAAAATTTATGTAGAAGCGAATGAACTAATTCTCGAAGTATTTGAGAATCTTTTGATTAATACAGTCCTCCATAATTTAAATGATTCCGTTGATGTTACTGTTAAAGTCAAACACACATTAAAAGGGAATCAAAATTATGTAAAAATCCAATTCACCGATAATGGAATAGGAATAACTGATGATCGGAAGAAATGGATTTTCAATACTAAATTTAAAAAGGGTAAACACGGTAAAGGAATGGGATTCGGGTTGTCTGTTGTAAAAGAAATTATCGATAGTTATAATGGCTTTATTTGGGTTGAGAACAGAATCAATGGAGATTATTCAAAGGGTTCGAAATTTGTATTATTAATACCGGTTGGTGTCGACAAATAAAAACTACTTTTATTATACAAGGAAATACGATAAATTTTTCGAACTTCTGATCAAATCGTAAAGATTAAACAGATATGAGAATAATGAACATAGATTTAAATACAATTAGTTAACTATATATGTGCTTAAATGAACTTAAAGAAGATTTAAACAATCTAATAAAAAAAACGCGTAATATTAATAGTTGTATAGGGTTATTTGAAGAAAAACTAAAAGATGAGAATATTTTGGTAGAAAAATCAATTATCGAATCAGAAAAAGTATTTAGAGAACTTTTTGATAACATGAGTAGTGGAGTTGCTGTGTATGAATCAATTAAGGACGGTAAAGACTTTTTAATCAAAGATTTTAATAAAGCAGGTGAGGAAATAAGTAAACTTAACCACAAAGAAATAATTGGTAAAAAAATAGGTGAAGTCTTTCCGGGGATAAAAGAATTAGGTTTATTTGATGTAATTCAGAGAGTGTGGAACACGGAGAAATCAGAACATCATCCAATTTCTCAATATAAAGATGAAAGAGTTACCTCATGGGTGGAAAATTACGTGTATAAATTGCCATCTGGTTTAATTGTAGTGATTTTTGACGATGTTTCAGAACAAAGAGAATCTGAAGATAAATTAAAGCAATTGAATAAAGAGTTAGAAAAAAGAGTATTAGAAAGGGCAACAGAATTAAACGATTCAGAAAATAAATACCGAGTTCTTTTTGAGCAAGCTGGAGATATGATAATCGTCTTAGATACTGAAAATGGGGAGATAATCGATTTTAATGATAAAATGCATGAAACCCTTGGTTATACACGGGAAGAATTTAATAAAATAAGAGTACCAGATTTTGATATGATGGAGGAAGACGAGGATTATAAAGCACACATTGAATTAATCATCAAAAAAGGATCTGATCTTTTTGAATCTAAATATAGAACTAAATTGGGTGAAATCAAAGATATATTGATAAATGCAAAGGCTATAAAAATCAAGGAAAAGACCTATCTTCATTCTATTATGCGTGATATTACTGGTTTAAAGGAATTGGACGAGAGATTAAAGGAATCTGAAGAAAAATATCGAAAGACTTATTATCAAGCTAACCTTTATAGAGATATTTTTGCCCATGATATCAACAATATACTCCAAAATATTAACTCTTCAGCAGAACTTAGTTCTTTATATCTTAACAATCCAGAAAAATTACACACTATTAGCGAATTATATGAGATTATTCATGAACAAGTAGCGCGAGGAATAAAATTAATCAAGAATGTTAGAAAAATAAATGAAATTGACGATTCAGAAATTGAATTAGAAAAAATTGATACCTTAAAATCATTAGATAATGCAATTGAATTTCTTAAAAGCAGCTTTCAAGCAAGAAACCTTGATGTAAAAATAAAAACTCAAGAGAAAAAAGTTTTTGTGATAGCAAATAATCTCTTATTAGATGTATTCGAGAACATCCTGATTAATGCTGTAAGACATAACAATTCAACTAGTATTGAAATAATTATAGAAATTAAAAAAGAAAATTTGGACAGTAAAAATTACTTAAGGATGGAATTTAATGATAATGGACTTGGGATATCTGACTATCGTAAAAAAAGCATTTTTGAGAAAGGAGCTCGTAAGAGTCAAAGAAGTAAGGGGATGGGACTTGGACTATCTCTCGTAAAGAAAATCATCGATAGTTACCAAGGAGAAATTTGGGTTGAAGATAGAATAAAAGGGGATTATAAACAAGGATGTAAATTCGTAATACTTCTTGAAGAAGCTTTATAGAACTTTTATTTTCTATTTATGTCTTATAGTTTTAGTTACTTATGCCACAAAAATTATTAGCTAATTTAATTCGAAGAACATAATACAATTCATATCTAAAATATTACTATAAACTTTAAAAATAAGTAGACAAAAAAGAAATTATGGAAACTTATGACTTAGTAGTTATTGGAAGTGGAGCCGGTTTAAGTGTTTTGAATGTAGGTCTTCAAGCCGGAATGAATTGCGCTTTAGTTGAAGATACGAAACTGGGCGGTACTTGCTTAACCCGCGGTTGTATTCCTTCTAAAGTGTTAGTTCATCCCGCTGATTTAATTAGAGAAGCTCAACATGCAAAAAAGGTCGGGATCCATTTCAATATTGAAAAAATTGATTGGGAATTAATTTCAAAAAGAATGTGGTCTCAGATTGACGAAAGTAAGCAAATGGAGGAAGGACTATCACATGTACCAAACCTAAAAATGTTCAGAGGTATTGGTGAATTTATTGGAGATTATGAAATGGAAGTAAAATCTCGTGATGGGAATGAAAGTATTGGGAATTTCAAAGGTGAAAAATTTGTTATTACGTCGGGCGCTCGTAGTATCATACCCCCAATTGAAGGGCTAGAAGAAGTAGGTTACGTAACCAGCAAAAGTTTTTTTGGTGATAAATTTCCCAAACAACCATGGAAGAGTCTTATAATTATTGGTGGAGGTGTAATTGCAGCTGAGTTCGCTCACATATTCTCCGCAATGGGAACTGAGGTAACTATAGTAGAAATGCTTCCACGTTTAATAACAACCGAAGAACCTGAGATTAGTAAATTTTTAGAACAGAATTTCAAGAAGCATATGACAGTGTATTTAAACCATAAAGCGATTAAAGCAAAGGGAAAAAAGAAGAATAAAATTATTATAGCCCAAAATATGATTAATGGAAAAGAAATTGAACTAACTGCTGAGGAAATTCTTATTGCTACCGGTCGTCGTTCAAATGCAGATATATTAAAAGTGAAAAATACTGGTATTGAAACTGATGAATTGGGGTGGATTAAAACTAATCAATACTTAGAAACCAATAAAAAAAACATATGGTGTTTTGGTGATGCCAACGGACTTTATCAATTTCGACATAAAGCAAACTATGAAGCAGAAGTTTGCACTAATAATATTTTTGGACCAGAAGATCAAAAAAAAACTGTAGACTATTCTGCTGTACCATGGGCGATCTTTACCCATCCTCAAATAGGACACGTTGGAATGACCCAAACAGAAGCAATTGAAAAAGGTCATGAGATATTTGTAGCAAAAAAGAATTATTCGACTATTGCTAAAGGTTTTGCTATGGGTTTTAGTGCCGATGATGAAGATGATGGATTTGTTAAATTAATCGTTGATAAATCTTATCGGATTTTAGGTGCTCACATAATTGGACCCAATGCTGCTATTTTAGTTCAACCGTTTGTATATTTAATGAATTCAGGATTCACATGTTCATTACCAGAACCACAAAGCGAAAATAATCTCCCTAAATTAGAAACAGCATGTCCAGAAGCAGGTTCTTTTATGCCAATTTATAATTCAATGGTTATACATCCCTCTCTTAATGAAGTTACAGGTTGGGCAATTGGCAATTTGAAACCTATTAATATTAAAATGGAGCACCATGAACATCACCAAACTTAAAAATACCAATTATAAAGGATCCAATTATTTTCTTTTACTTATTTTATTAGTTATTTGAACTTTTGGTTAAACTTAAGTTTAAATATCATTCCTAGATTTGTTTTTCATTAGGTAATTTTTCTATATCAAATGGAAAAATGTGAGTATTTTTGAAGACCGATAAAAACTTAGATATTAGAGATAGTTTTTTATTCGATACTTCAAAGCTAAATCTTGAAAATTTCTTTGATTCAATGGAGGAAATTATATTTGTTCTAAATTTTAAAGCAGAAATTATTTATGTGAATTCAACTCTATTGAAAAGCTTGAAATATTCAAAAGATGAATTAATTGGAGAGTCAGCATTAATGATGCATCTTCCCAACCAACATGAAAAAGTTACTGCTACCATAAAAGATATGATTGAGGGGAAGATAGAAACATGCTCAATCCCTTTCTTTACTAAAGATGGTGTTATCTTTCCTGTAAAAACTAAAGTTACGCAAGGTAAATGGGGAAATATAGATGTACTATTTGGAATCAGCTATATCATGACTGAGCGTATGAGATTTGAGGAAAGAATAATTAATCAAAGAAAAAAAACCGAAGAATATCTAGATTTAGTGAATGATATTATAGTTGCCCTAAACCGTGAAGGGAACATTACACTATTAAATAAAACAGGGTATAAGATTCTTGAGCATGAGGAAGGGACTTTGATTGGGAAAAATTGGTTTGAGTTTTGCCTACCTCAAGAGAGTAGATCTGTTGTTTATGAATACTTTAAGAAATTGATGAATAACGAGGTTGAAATAACTCCTTTCTACGAAAACTTGGTCTTAACGAAAAATGGTGGAGAAAAAATGATTGCTTGGTCAACTAAACTGTTCAAAGATTTAGATGGAAAAGTTACAGGTGTCCTAAGTTCTGGAGATGATATTACTGAACGTAAAAAAGCAAAGCAAGAACTTGAAAAGTCTGAAGAAAAGTATAGAATGTTAGTTGAAAATGCTCAAGAAGGAATATGGGCACTTGATGCAGAAGGGAGAACCACTTTTGTTAACCCTAAAATGGGTGAGATGCTAGGGTATAGTCCCGATGAAATGATTGGAAGATCCTTATTTAGTTTCATGGATGAGGAAGGTATTGAGAAAGCTAAACGCAATCTAGAACGACGAAAGCAAGGAATAGGAGAACAACTAGAATCCAAGTATATTAAAAAAGATGGAACAAAAATATTTGCAAGTTTAGAAACTTCGCCATTATTTGATGATAAGGGTAATTATACTGGAGCGCTTGCTATGGTAGCTGATATTACTGGACGTAAAATAGCTTTAAAAGCACTTAAAGAATCTGAGATCAATTATCGACAAGCCTATAATCAAGCCAATTTGTATAAAGATATTTTTGCCCACGATATTAGTAATATCCTTCAAAATATACAATCTTCATTAGAATTAAGTTCATTATATCTAAATAACCCAGAAAAATCGAATACGGTAAAAGAACTATATGGAATAGTTAAAGAACAAATATCTAGATGTTCTAAATTAATATACAATGTACGTAAATTATCTAATCTCCAAGAATCTAAATCTGAATTAAAACCAGTTAAAATTGGTAAACTGTTGAAAGAGTCGATCAAATTCATAAGACAAGGTTTTTCCCGTAGAGAGATTGATATCCAAGTTAAATCAGATAATGATTCCTATTATGTGCTCGCCAATGAATTATTGTTGGATGTAATCGAAAATATTTTAATAAACGGAATAAGACATAATAGTAGTCTCAAAGTGAAGATAATTATCAAAGTTTCTAAGGAAGAAACTGAAGAGAATAAATCCCTGAAACTGGAATTTGTTGACAATGGAGAGGGAATTGAAGATAAAAGGAAAAAATATATTTTTCAGAGAGGGACAAAAGAAGTGTCATCTGCTGGTGGAATGGGGCTAGGTTTATCTCTTGTAAAACAAATCTTAGATAGATATAATGCTAAAATTTGGGTTGAAGATAGAATAAAGGGAGATTACTCACAAGGGAGTAATTTTGTTGTTTTATTTACCGAAACACTTTGAAAATCAGTTCTTTATTAATCCCTAATTATACTGAAATTTCCTTTCACCATCAATTTTAAAGATTCTTAAACAATTATTATGATCATATGGTCTTAAAAAAGAGTTGGGAGGATAGAAATAACGCTATAGGACAATTTTTTACCCCAGATTATGTATCAGAATTTATGGTAGAAAATGTCCTTAAGTTTATTAAAAATACTAAAAACATAAATCAAGGCTTTAAAGTTTTAGAACCATCTGTAGGAGAGGGTGTTTTCTTACAGTCTTTACAAAAAAATAATTTTTCAAATGTCCATTCATTTGAAACAGATTTATCTCTTAAAGAACAACTTTTAAATTCTTTTCCGGATGTAAAGTTCAGGTTTGAGAACTTTTTGAGTTCAAATGTAAATGAAAAGTTCGATCTCATAATAGGGAATCCACCTTATCTGGGTCAAAACTATCATGCAGAAATTTTCCAAGAATATGTAAAATCCTATCCTATCTGCGCTAAATATTTTGTAGGAAATATGGATTTATTCTATTTCTTCATTCATTTAGGAATAGAAAAATTGAACCCAGGTGGATTTCTCTCTTATATTACAACAAATTATTGGATTACAAAATCCCGAAAAACTGGTATAAAACTATTAAAACCACATATTTTAAATGAATGTTTTTTGCTCCAGTATAATGATTTGTCGAGCCTAAATATATTTAAAGGAGCAAAGGGACAACATAATTGTATTTTCGTGTTACAAAAAAAAACAGAGCAAGAAAAAATTAAAAATATAAATAAAGATATCCAGGTTATTCAGGTTCTAAAAGATAATGATTCCCCACAAATGGATAATAGCAAGAATATAAAAATCTTTAGAAACCTTATCCATAATACAAATTCAAAATATATAAAAAAATACAGATCAGCATTAACAAATAACGATTTACATCATAGTGATAGCTGGAACTTATTATACCCAAAGGAAATAAAGGTTGTTGTAGACAAAATCGAAATTGAATGTAAAATATCTGGAAAAGTTTCAAAATTACGTGATTATTTCATCATCCGAAATGGTTTGATTTTGATTAATGATAATATTTTTATCTTACAAGAAGGAAAGGAATTAAAAATTGAAAACAACAACTACCATATTCAAATTAATGGAGAATTAATCGAGCTCAATGAATTTGAAAAAAGAAGACTTAAAAGAATATACAAAAGCAAATCTATTAAACCATATGGATTTGATAATGGTAATTTTAAAGGATACTTACTCTATTTCAATAAAAGTGAATTTAATCAAAAATCATTATTGAAGAGAAACAAAGCACTTAAACAGAAGTACCCCACTCTCACTAAATATTTAAAACAATTTGAAATAAAACTCCGAAAGATCTTAACTAACGCTAAAGAAAATCCTGAGGATTTCTATTACCCAAGAAGAGGTTCTTTTATACGAAGAAAAGAAGAAGACGGGAAAGAAAGATTAGTAGATCTCGAACCTCTCTACGATGATGATCAGAAGATCTTCTTTAAATTCATTTCGAACGAAAATATTTTTGGATACTCCCATGATCCCTACTACGCTACATCAGATACCTATTTTCTCTGGCCCTTAAAAAATACAAAAATCGATTATTTATTTATGCTTGCTTATTTAAATTCAAAACTCGTATCCTTTTTATACAAAGCTAAAAACCTCCATATCAAAAGGAGTAAAACCAAGCTTGAACATGGTTTACCTATACCCAACTTGAAAAATTTCGAATCTAAAGAAAAAAGTGATATCGTAGATTTAATAAAAACTCTTACTTATCTACTAATTAGTAATACCGATGTTAATTTCTCTAAAAATAACCCAAATTCTTATTACTCCAAAAAAGGTATGCTTCATTCTTCTCCCATGATAACTAGCATATTAAAACAAGAAAATATGAGAGAATTAGAAAAAGATAATGATAAAATCCAAAAAACCATTGATAAATTGTTTTTTGAGCTTTTTGAATTAGATGAATTTGAACTTAATAATTTATTAGAGCAATATTATTTTTTGCCATTAGGCTAATATCTCGGGGCTTATTCTCCTTATTAAAAAGAAACGATAAGTTTTTATAGATCGTTTAGCATATTTTAATCATAAGTTGTCAATTAAAAATTGACGTTTGAGAAAATCACGGTGGTAAATGTTGGAAGATGAATTTGATGATTTTATTGATAAAATAAAGAAACATTTTAAATTAGATTCAGATATGTTTGAAATTGATTTTTTATTTCTTCCAGAATCTGAGATAAAGAGAGAAAGAATTCCTGATAATAAAAATGTCAAAGGTTTTAAGATTTCCTATCATTTTGAGAGTGGTATGGAAAAACCAGAAATTAAAATTGAAGGAAATGTTGATAGTAAGAAAGTATGGGAGTACTTGAAAGATGCTGATTTATCTAACCTCCCAAATGTAAAAGAGCTTTATGAATCCCAATCTACAAAAGAAATAAATGCAAATACTCTCTATTTAGAATCTTATGAACAAGTAGATGAAGAGGGTGAAATGTTAAGTTTAGAGCCATATACAGAAGTGTATAATAATGAAGGTTATACAGAAATTCTCGTTGAAATACCTGGAATAGATCAAGAGGATGTAGAGATTAAATTCAAAGACTATGGGAAAAAGTTAGTTTTCAGAGCAATTAACGAAAATCGAAACTATATGGCAACAGTGAACCTCCCTTTTCAATCCTCAGAAGAGAATTATGAACTAGAAGTAAAAAATGGAGTAGCTATATTGAAATTGAGAAATGCTACTTAAAGATTACTTAATTAAATTATTTAAAATAAATATCTTAATAAATAAAAGAGAGATGTAAAAAGAATGAGTGGAATAACACGTGAATATAAAGGAAGTGGGAAAAAAGTAAGAATTAGAGATGCGTATAAAGGTGATGCTGGGAGGGGAAGGATAAGAATTGATCCTCTTGTAATCAAAGAGATGAATCTTAAAACCGGTGATGTTATTGAAATTATTCATAACGTAGCGGGTAAAAAAACAGCAGCATTACTATATCCGGGTAAAGATGAAGATAGGGGTTCTAATTCTGTAAGAATAGACTCTTCTTTAAGAAGAAATTTAAATACCTCCTTAGATGATACCGTAGAAATACGCAAGATTGATGCAAATTTAGCTGAAAGAATAACTTTTGCTGGAGTCGAAGAGTCGGTGATAATAAGAGATCCAAATCGGTTAGTGAGGATGTTGGAAAATCGTGTTATTACTAAGAATGATATATTAAGTTTTAATGCTATGGGTAGAAGGATTGATTTTATCGTTGTTGATTATGCTCCTAAAGCAGATGCTGTAAGGATCCACTTAGAAACTAAAATTACTATCTCTCCTCAATCTCATAAGGAATTAGAGGAATTAGAAAAAAGAAGAATCACCTATGAAGATATTGGTGGCTTAGAAGAAGAGATTCAGAAAATTCGTGAAATGATTGAATTACCAATTCGCCATCCAGAACTGTTTAAAAGAATAGGTATCGATCCCCCTAAGGGTGTTTTGCTCCATGGTCCACCTGGTACGGGAAAAACTCTACTTGCTAGAGCGGTTGCATATGAAACCGAGGCACATTTTATAACTATAAGTGGCCCTGAAATTATGAGCAAATTTTATGGTCAAAGTGAAGAAAATTTAAGGAAAGTTTTCGAGGAAGCAAAAGAAAACTCACCTTCAATCATATTTATTGACGAACTAGATTCGATTGCTCCAAAAAGAGGTGAGGTTACAGGTGAAGTAGAAAGAAGAGTTGTCGCTCAGTTACTCTCATTATTAGATGGTTTAGAAAAAAGAGGTGAAACTATTGTTATTGGGGCAACAAATCGGGTTAATGATATTGATCCAGCACTTAGACGTCCTGGCAGATTTGATAGAGAAATTGAGATAGGTGTTCCCGATACAAATGGTAGACATGATATTTTATTGATTCATACTCGTGGTATGCCGTTGCATAACGATGTTGATCTACGTCTCCTGGCTGAAAAAACACATGGATTTGTCGGTGCGGACGTTGAAGCATTAGCAAAGGAAGCCGCTATGCTGGCAATAAGGAAAATACTACCAAACATTGATTTAGATAAACCTATTCCTCCTGAAGTGTTAATGGACCTTCAAATTATTATGAAAAATTTTGAATCAGCATTGAATAGTATTGAACCTTCAGCTTTAAGAGAGGTTTTAATTACGCAGCCAACTGAAACTTGGGATGACATTGGTGGTCTAGAAGATGCAATCCAACAATTAAGAGAAGTAATAGAATGGCCACTGAAATATCCAGAGATATATAGACATTTAAATTCAAAACCCCCGAATGGAATCTTACTTTTTGGCCCTCCTGGATCAGGAAAAACATTATTAGCAAAAGCATTAGCTCATGAAACTGAGATTAATTTCATATCCGTGAAAGGCCCAGAATTTTTATCTAAATGGGTTGGTGAAAGCGAAAAAGCGGTACGAGAAACTTTTAGGAAAGCAAGAGCGGCTGCACCATGCATAATATTCTTTGATGAAATAGATGCAATTGCTGGAATGCGAGGAAGATCTTCAAGTTCTCAAGTAACTGAGCAAGTAGTTTCTCAATTACTCACCGAAATGGATGGTTTGGAAGGACTGAAGGATGTCATTTTACTTGCAGCAACGAATAGGCCAGATATGCTTGATCCAGCTCTATTACGTTCGGGAAGATTTGGAAGGCACGTTGAGATTCCTTTACCAGATAAAGATACTATAATCGAGATATTCAAAATTCACCTTAGGAATAAGCCATTGGCATCTAATGTATCTATTAATCAAATGGCACAGGCTCTAGAAGGTCATACTGGAGCAGATATTCAAGCAATTTGTGAAGAAGCAACACTCTTAACTATTCGAAAAGCAGTTTTAAATAAAGATATCGATACAAATGATGCTACATCTGTAAGAAATGTAAAAATTTCCAAAGCTGAACTCGAGGAAGCATCTGAAAAAATCTTAAAATCAGCAGAAAAAGCTCGAATCTCTCATGAAAGTTATTCACGAAAAGCTTCAGAAGAATTATATCGCTAGAATAAAAATACTAAATTTAAAATAAATTATATAATAAATGAGGTTTTCTAATGGAATTGGAAGAACGTGATATAGGGAAATTGTTTCTTAGCTTGGACAATTTACTGGAAATATTGGGAAATCCAACCAGACGAATTATACTTTCTAAATTAGCCAAGGTACCACTAGGTGCTTCAGAATTAGCAGCCTCATTTGGTACAAAGATCTCAAGGCAAGCTATACATTCACAGCTTAAAATGCTTACTGATTATGATATCATCGAAAGTTTTGGTAAAGATCCAAGAAGAATTAAATACAAGGTTAAGAGCAATCTTTCTTTAAGAATTAACATCTCTCCGGATTATTATAATATCAATTATGATGTCTCGAAAATTGATGAGTTAATGAAAACCGGAAGCTGAATGATACAGATTTTCACGATGATTTTCACGAAGATTTTCAGAAAATTAAAATTCCTCATAAGAAGTTAAGTTTTCTAGGGGCAAAGATAAGAGAAGTTGAACAAAAAATAAGTAAACTAGAAGCTAAAAGAAATTCTCTTCTCCGTAATAAAGAATACTTTATAATAGAGCTAAAAAAAATAATAAGAGATCAGTATGACGAGGCTATCAAAACGAGAGAGCAACCCAATCTTGAAAAGGAAGTCTTCTATACACTTTTTTATAATCCAATTAAATATTTTAAAAGAATAAATGTCGACACATTGTTAGATGATATGTTCTTCACGGATATGGGAGAAATAAGAAGAGCTCAGAATAAAATATCAATAAATTTCTTATTAAAAGATTTATCTAAGCTAATGGAATTTATGGTTGAAGATGAAGAAGATTTTTTCTTCTTTGATATATAAGAATTAATAACATAATTTTATTGAGGTAATTGTAATAAAATTCGATGATCTGAAAAAAGAAATACCGGTAATTTTTGAACAAGTAAAAAGAGATGTTCGAAAAACAACAGGGAAAAAGAGGGCCGGTCTTAGTTTAGGATTGGTCGAAATGGGTATGTATCAAGGAGGATTTATTGGAGGTATGCATTTTTCTCCAGGAACCGATATTGTTATGAATAAAACTCCTTTAAAAATTCTTCTCGAACAACAACCTTATGAAATAATTTGGGCTTATACATACCATATTCTTTTACATGAATATATTCATTCGCTCGGTGCCCTGAATGAACAAGAATGTCGAGCAATTACCCTGAGAATAAGTGAAGATATATTTAAAGAAGCTGACCATCCTGCAATCATACTTGCGAAACAAGGTATTGGTACCTTTTTTCCTAATTTGCAGTTAATTTATGCTCCACCAGATCTAAAACCAGATGGAATCCCAATTGAATATATCAATAATTTCGATAGTGGGAGTTATGACTATTATTCATAACCTGTTTTAATATGAGAAATTTTACTTAAAGCGGAATTAAGTATTATTTTCTTCTACATTATTTAGAGTATTATTTAATAAACTTATCAATTTTTTGTGTGTAAAGGGTTTATCTAAAAATCCCTTTGCACCTTGAAGATATACCTTTTCTTTAATAGTTCGATCAGCACTAGCAAATATAATTTTCGAGCTTTCATCAATTTCTAGTATTGCCGTTAGCGCATCAATTCCATTTTTAATTGGCATTCGATAATCTAAGATAATAATATCAGGCCTTTCTTGAAAAGATTTAAACATTTCTATTGCTTCATCCCCATTATTAGCAATCCCTAGTACTTCAAATCCTGACATTTTTAAAATTAATTCATATAATCTTTGAAGATCTCTATCATCCTCAGCAATAAATATTGTTTTTATTTTAATTCACCCCTGGGATTAATATAACGAAATTGGAACCTTTAGAGTATTCATCTTTGACTTTATTCTCAACCCAAATATAACCGTTGTATTTCGCTATTATCTGATTTACAAGAGATAAGCCTAGACCCATTCCACTAACACTGTTTTTATCAGTTCTTTGAAAAATCGTTTGTTTTCTTTCGTCTGGTATGCCTATTCCATTATCTATAAACTGGAATTTAACAAAATCTTTGCTATCTTTTTTTTCTTTAGAAATCTTTATCAAAATTTCGATATTTTGGTTATTATTATACTTTATAGCATTTGTTAATATATTATTAAATACATCTAGTATAAGTTCATTTGCTATTATTAGGTTATATTCATGATTCTCTGATTTCTTTTCAATTTTAAGATCCTTATTTGTATAACTCTCACTTACTAATTTTATTGCTTTTTCTAAATAGTTAAAAGCATCAATTTCTTTCAAAACCAATTCAGTATTTTCAATATCAGAGAGCCTCCTTACATTAGATACTAGTTGATCCCCTCTACTAACTTGGTTATTAATGGTTTTTAACATTTCATCAAAAATTTCTTTTCCTTCATTTGTTTTATTAGCTAAAGTTAAAGCATCGGCAGAAGATTGGACATTTTGTAAAATGTTATTTACATCGTGAGCAAACAGATCTTTATAAAATTGCACTCGGTTATATGCTTCTCGATACTTTTTTTCAGAATTTTTTAACTCAAGCTCCGTCTTTTTTATTCTTGTAATGTCAGTAAAAATAACAGTAAAATAACCTCTCTCACTGCTATATACCTCAACAGAATACCATCGGTTTAAGGGCTCAAAAAATTGTTCAAACGATTTTCTCTCACCGGTTATAGAGACTTCACCATAGTAACCAATCCAATCGAAATCAGAATTTACAATTCCCGGGATTGCTTCTGTGACGGTTTTTCCAATAATTAAGTCTCTTTGTAATCCTGTAAATTTTTCAAATGCGGGGTTTATCTCTAAAAATCTATAATCAATCGGTTTACCATTATCATCAAAAATTACCTTATGATGAGCAAAACCTGCGACCATACTATTAAATAGTTTTTTATAATCTTCTTCTACTTTTTGAATTTTTTGCCGTACTTGTTTCCTTTCAGAAACGTCCCTAAAAACAAGTACTACACCGATAATTTCACCTTCTTCATTCTTTATAGGGGCTCCACTGTCGTTAATTGGAATTTCTTTACCTTCTCTATTTATTAATATTGAGTGGTTTGCTAATCCAACAACATTCCCTGTTACAATAACTTTATCCACAGGATTATCTACTTTTTCGCGAGTCTCTTCATTAATAACATTGAAAACTTTTTCTAAATCTAAACCGGTTGCTTCTTTAGAAGTCCAACCTGTTATGGTCTCTGCTACCAAGTTAAGGAATATAATTTTCCCATCTATATCAGTTGAGATTACACCATCCCCTATACTTTTAAGGGTTGTGAAATACCAATTACGATCAAGGTTAAAATTTTCAAGTTTGTCAATCAAAAAAAATACCCTTACTTCTGTCCTTTATATTAGAATAATTAAACTTAGAATCGATATAATTCATAATTTAATATTATAAATGTACGAAACATAAGCAACAATAATAATATTTATGTTTAACTTTTTTATCGTAAAGATCATAATTATTTTTTATTGATCGAAATCAGATAGAAGATTGTAAAATATTATCGAAAGATTTTTTTTTCCTTTTTTGTTACATGAACATAGAGATTAATCTTCAAAATTCTAGTAAAAGAAGAAATAAATTTTATGAAAACTTAACGAGTGATCGAGATTACTAAGGGTTCTCAAGATATTGAAAACTTGGCAGAAGAAGAGATTGAAAAAGATATAGATGTTACACCAGATCAATTGATACTTAAATGGAGGTTTGAAAATGTTGATAAGAAGTTAACTTATGATATTAAAAAATGTGTAGGGTGTTCTTTATGCAAAATAGTTTGTCCTGTTGATGCTATAGAACTCGGTCCTATTCCGGATATTGCTCAAGGAATCTTGGATGATAGTAACCCACAAATCCTGATAGACCATGAAAAGTGCTGCTATTGTATGTTATGTGCGGTTATTTGCCCAAACGATGCTTTCTATGAAAATATTAATCCTGCTGACCAAATTGATTTGGATGATTATCCCTCTATCGGAAAGTTCTTTAAAATTGATCTAGTGGAGTGCATTGAAGATTCAAATAAAGATATATGTCAACTATGCTTGAAAGTAAGAGAAAGGAATAATATTAAAGATTATTTTAAAATTCAAAATGAATGTCCTGTCAAATGCTTTCAAATTGCATCCCCTATTGAAGGAGAAGTTGTAATTAAAAGGAACATGCTCCATAAGTGTGATCCTCAAGGATGTAAAGCCTGTGTAAATATCTGTCCAACTGAATCTTTCTATATACCAGAAAAAGCTGTTGATGTTAAAAAATACGGGAAAATAGCTTGCAATGAGGATAAATGTTTTTTCTGTGGCGCTTGTGAAAATTCCTGCCCAGATGATTTGATCATCGTAAAGAGGGAGAACGTAGTAATTGAAGATCCTAAAAAATCTGGAAATCATCCTTGGATCAATGGTTGGATGAAAAATATCAAAGAAATCCTAAGGAAAAGTTTAGTACTTGGTAAAGAACAGATAAAAATCCCCATTATTGAAGAAGAAATTCAAAAATTAACTTTTAAGGTGAGTGTTGATGTCCCTCAATTATCCAAAGAAGATAGTGAAAAATTAGCTGAACTAAATGAAAAGGTTCAATCTTTCCTAAGATCTTCAAAAATCCGCTACTGGATAAAAGATAAAAAAACAGAGAAAGTGAGAAAAGAATTAGGTAAATTACTAAATCAAGAAATTTAAATTAATAAATTAAAATTCTCCTTGTTTAAATAGATTCTTTTAGAATTAAGATAAGTTGAGTCAAATCAAATTATACATCATCTAAAGATATCAAAATGATATTGAAGTTAAAAGTTAAACGTAATAAAAAAAAAAGTCTTGTTGCATGGATACAAAAAGATAAAGATTTTGACGATAATATCAGCCAGGTATTTAGGTTTTTTGAAGATCAAATAAAAATTTCAAAATTGAGTCGGTTTACAAGATATTACATAGTTTCTTCAGAAAATCCCGCAGTGATTTTATCCTTGTTCTCCACTCTTCAAGATTTAATACCAGAAACTTATTTTAATATTGAAGAACCTGTAGAAATTGGAGATTTGTCTAGTAGTTAGATATCTTACTTTTGCTAGTTAGATTTAGTTCCTCCTTAAAAGATTGAATGAAGAGCCCTATATCACGGTTCTATCTTATACATTATATTTTAAAAAGGGTAAAATCATAAAAATGGGAGAGGGGGGAATTGAACCCCCGACCCCTTGGTCCCAAACCAAGATTCATGCCATAGAGCGACGCCCTATAGTATCATACCAAGCTAGACCACCCTCCCAGTACTAAACGGGCTAATAGATTTAAAGATCTTTTTAAAATGTTCTTTAATTTAAAAGATAATTTATGAATTAAATAACTTATCTTATTTATTAGCTGGTATAGATAAGAAAGATTAATTATCTAAAAAAGTTTTACCGTTAAGATCACATAATTTGTTTTTTTCATTAAAAATATTTCTTCAATAATGAAGGAATCTGATAAGATTACAAACAAATTTAGATTAAAAAAAAAAGATTTTACTCCTTAATGTAAGGAAGGGAAAAACAAAATTTTGAACCCATATTTCTTCCCTCAGACTCTACCCAGATTTTTCCTCCATGTAGTTCTACAATTTTCTTTGAAGTGTATAATCCCATTCCAGTTCCCGCGGTGCCAATATCCCAACCCTGACCGTAACGTTCAATCTTTCCGAACTGTTTAAAAATCTTATTTTGATCTTCTTCGGTTATGCCAATACCATTATCTTCAACTGAAATTATTATAAAAGCATTAGTAATTTCAGTTTGAATTTTTATCTCACCAAATGGGGGTGTGTATTTTATGGCGTTGATGATCAAGTGGCTAATTACTTCAAATAATTTCTCTTTCTCAAACTTAACAATCAAAATTTCTGGAATGTTTAAATTGATTAAATGATTTCGCGAATTCGCTAAACCACGTAAATTTTTAACACAATATTTAATTAAAAATGACAGATCATCTTGAGTTGGCTTAAAATCAAGTTTTCCTGAGGTTAATTGTGATGTTTCTAGAAGTTTGTTTATTATTATTTCAAGTTGTTGGGTTCCATGTTTTATTTCATCTAAAATTGAGATTGTTTCAAAATCAAATTTATCTTGATGTAAATCTAGTAATAAATCAGTAAAACCTTTGATTGAAATGAGGGGAGTTTTTAATTCATGAGATGTTCTTTCAAGTAATTCTGATTTTAATTGATTTATTTCCCTTAAATTTTGTTCTGATTCTTTACTTGTTCTTTCAAACTTTATTCTTTCTGTAATATCCTTAAAAATACAGTGAGTTCTCTCAAAATTCCCATTTTTATTATAACCTACCCTTCCGTTAAATGAGATAATTTTATGACTCCCATCCTTTGTTATAACTTCATATTGTACCTCCTGAACTCGTTCCTCTTTTTTAAACTGTGGAAACCGAGTCTTCAAGAATTCTTTAGAAGATGGAACCATAAAATCACCTAACCATCTCCCTATTACCTCTTCTTTTGCATATCCAAAAAAATTAAGCCAAGCTTCATTTACATCTAAAATATTCCCATTAGCATCTAGAGATTGATAAGGAAGTGGGGCATTTTCATATAATAGTTTGAATTTTTTTTCAGATTCTTTTAATTCTTGTCTTGCTTTCTTACTTTCTGTCACATCATTATAGACTGCAACAATCTTCCCAGATGGTAATTTATAAACATAATTTTGTCTCCATCCTTCAATCCTATTATCTTTGTAGAATTTAATTGGGACAGATTCTGAATTACCTGTTCTCCAAACTCTCTGAAAAATATCAAAAAGACCGAATTCTTTTACCCCAGGAAAGATTTCAGAAACTTTTTTATCAATAAGATCTTCCCTTCTTACATTATCAATCTTCTCTCCCGCTAGGTTAAAATCTTTAAAGATAAAATCTTCACCATCATCAATAGCTTCATAAACTGCTACACCACTACTCATATTATTAAATAGTTCTCTATATTTTTCTTCTGATTCTTTTACTTTTAGTCCGCCTTTCTCACGATTGGTAACATCCATAAGAGTTGCTAGAATGGATTCCCTCCCTTGATAATATATTTGTTTAGCATAAATGTCGATCCATCTCAAATCACCTGTTTTTGTTAACACTTTATATGTATTTCGAGATTCATTACGTAAACCTTCTTGTCTTCTTTCTAATCGCTCTTTGGCAACGGTTCTATAATCAGGATGCATGACATTCAAAAATTCAGTCATAGACCAGTTTAACATTTCATCAACAGAATAACCAAGCATTTTTCTAACAGTATCATTAACATATTTGATGGAAAGATCTTGAACTATTACGATTCCCATAAAAGATTGATTAATAATTTTCTTGAATGTCTCTTCGGATTCTTTTAATCGCTGCTCTACTAATTTCTTCTCAGTGATGTCTTTTAACACTCCGACAATTTTTGCACCGTTATCATCTTTCACTAAAGAACCCTTTGCTGAGATATTAATATATTGTCCTTTTTTATGTCTTGTTTTAAACTCTAAAGAAACAGTATCTTCAGATCTAATTGCTTTTTCAATAGTATCTATTATGGATGGTATGTCATCTGGATGAACAAAATTAAAAAACTTAGCCCCAATTATCTCTTCGGGTTTATATCCAGTAATTTTGTGAATTTGAGGGCTTATATAAGTAAATTTTCCCTTAAGATCCAACTCAATAATAACATCTGCAATATTATTTATTAAATATTGATATTTCTCAATAGGTTTTTCCAGAAGTTTATTAAGCTCTGTCAACTTTGGCCCTTTCCAAGAGATAGTGTAAAGATGTTTAATTTAGAAAAACAAATATCGTTACGAATAATTTAGAAGAAAGGTATTTATTTAAGAGTTAGTGTTCACCATGTGACTTTGAAATACTAAATTATACCTTTCAAATTATATCTTTCATATGAAGGTTTTATCATCTATGATGTAATTGACATGGAAAGAATTATATATCTACAAAGAATTGGCAGGTTAGATCAATCTCTTTTGATTAATTTAAAGAGTCATTTAGAGCGAGAATTAAACGAATTTAAAGTTCTTGTTAAAATCAATAAGGATCAAATAACTTTAACTAAATCAGAATATGATAAATCCAAAGAGCAATTCAACGCTTTTAAACTACTAAAGAGAATAAAGAGAGAATTTCTAAATGAGGATTTTTTTCGAATTCTTGGAATTATTGACAAAGATATTTATGCAAAAAAACACAATTTTGTATTTGGTTTATCTAATATGAGATCTGGGGTAGCTATAATTTCCATAACTCGCTTAAGGGGAAGTTTTTATAAGGATACGAGCATCTTATACAAAAAACATGAAATTAGAAAGGATGTTGAATATAGGATATTAAAAGAAGCCATTCACGAACTTGGACACACTTTTGGCTTAGGACATTGTAGTAATTTGTGTGTTATGCATTTTTCTGATAGTTTATTGGAAATAGATAAAAAAGTCCCGGAATTTTGTGAATCTTGCCTAAATATATTAAAAGGAATTCTCAATTAATTCATTATGGGGTTTTCAATCCCATACGTTTAGTAAATTTATGATAAAGATCTTCACTCAATTTTAAAATTTCCTCATAATTTTTAACCATTTTAGTTAGTTCATCTGGAATATTTTTATATCCAAAATATGCTCCTGCTAAACTTCCTCCGATTGCTCCGACTGTGTCACTATCTCCTCCTGCGGTTGCAAGTTCAAAAATACAGTCCTGAAAGGAAGAGAGGTTCCTAAGAAAAATAAATATCGAACATACAACCGTACTAATTGTATACGGATGTACAAATGCTTGACCTAAATACTGCTCAATAAAAAATGGAGATTTTACACCAACTTGTGAAAATTTAATCAAACCTGCTTCAATTGGTAAATCTAAATTCGACTTTAATTTATCTAAAATTATAATAAATTCTTCCCATACTTCTTCCTGGGAACCCGAAATTGAAGAAGTAATAACATCGAAGAAATCCTCGATAGAAAACCTAGTTTCTGGGTTTTTATCAATTAAAAAAGCTATTGCTCTTGCTATTATTATTGCTCCAGCTGAAGCTGCAGGATGAGAATGTGTAATAATACTCGATTTAATGGCGTAAGTTTTTAGCCCATCAAGGTTTTTACAGTAAAATAATCCGATTGGGGCTATTCTCATTACCGTCCCATTTCCACCAGAATTTGAAGAGGCTTGCTCCCAAGGGATTCCATGCTTTAATTTGCGAATAGAGGAAATACAACCATATCCTGGTCCAATTGGAGGGTCCTCTAACCACAGAACATACTCTCTAATGAAATTATCTGTTCTAAAACCATTTCCTTGAATCAGCGCTTTTGCGGTATGTATTGTCAATTGCATATCGTCGGTATATGTATTAAATAAGTTTCTGTTATTCGTTATGAATTCGTTAAAATCTTTAAAATTAGAATGTATCTCTCTCCATAATATCCCCTCAAAAGGATGCCCTAATGTATCACCTATAGCAACCCCGAGCATGCTACCTTTAAATTTATCTAAAAGATCTGCTTTCATTGTACCTCAAATCGAATTATAGACAATATACTAGTCACCTTTAAATCATTTAACTTTTTGGGATATTCTTTTCTCTACCGATTAAAAGAGGGGAAAAGTTTGGATGAATTAAGAAATAATTTTTTCTTTAAATACGAATGTAAGTAGAAATTTCAAAATCAGTTTTTAAGTGAAAAATTGAATTTAAAATTACCTCAAAGATATTAAAAAGGCTTATATAGGAACTTTACTAATTAATTTTTAATATAGAGTATAATCAAATAAAGGAAAACCTAATGACGAAGTTAGACAAATTAAAAAATGTAATTACAGCAATGATAACTCCATTTAATGAAGGGGATCTTACAATAGATGAAGAAAAATATAGAGAATTTATCCGGTTTCAAATAGATAATGGTTGTCAACTCTTAACAATGGGTACAACAGGTGAAAGTGCTACCATGTCTCATGAAGAGCATCATCAAGCGATGGACATTACTGTTGATGAAGCAAAAAAAAGTGGAAAAGATCCTTTTGTCCTAGCCGGAGCTGGAAGTAATTCAACTAAAGAATCTATTTCATTATCTCAATATGCTGAATCGGTTGGAGCTGATGGATTATTAATAGTAGTCCCATACTATAATAAACCCGTTCAACATTCTTTAATTGATCACTTTTCAGCAATAGCAGATTCCGTATCGTTACCGATAGTCTTATATAATGTCCCAAGTCGTACAGGCAGAAATTTAGAACCAGAAACTATTTCAAAACTCGCATATGCTAAGGATAATATCGTAGGGATAAAATGTGCTAGTGGAGATATTGACCAGATAACGAAAATCATTAAAACAACCCCCGATGATTTTATAGTTTTAAGTGGAGACGACAGCATGACATATCATCTCATGGCACTAGGTGGAAAAGGCGTGGTAAGCGTTGCCTCGAATATTATCCCTTCTAAACTCGTGGAATTTACGAATAGTATGTTAAACAACGAATGGAAAAAGGCCAGAGAGATGCATCTACAGTTATATGATTTATTTAAGGTTTTGTTCGTTGAAACTAACCCCGGACCGGTCAAATATGCTGCAAATATAATGGATTTAATGGATAATAGAATGAGATTACCAATGACACCACCCTTAAAGGAGAATCAAAAACAAATTAAAAATGTTCTAAAGAATTTAGATTTAATTTAATAATCTGTAGAGGGACTTATCATAATCAAACTACTAATTTTTGGTCCGACTGGCTCGATGGGTAAATTAATTAGCAAATTAGCATTAGAAGATAAAGATATTAATGTTGTTGCAGCCTGTGATGTTAAAAATATAGGTGAGGACTTAGCTAATATTGTCGGTACAAGTGATCCAAATAAAATAAAAATAACGGCTACAAAAGATTTAAAGGAAATCATTAAGGATACAAATCCTAATGTAGCTGTTGATTTTACGGTAGCTGCAGCCACGGAAAAAAACTGTATGATATGCGTTGAAAATGGAATTAGATGTGTTATTGGAACTACTGCTCTATCTCAAGAATTTCTCGATAAATTCGAGATAGAAATAAAAAACCATCATGCACCCGCCGTAATTTCCCCAAACATGGCAACAGGAGTGAACGTATTATTTAAGATGGCTTCCATATTAACAAGCTATTTATCAGATTGGGATATTGAAGTAATTGAAGCACATCACCATAGGAAAGTGGATGCTCCAAGTGGAACCGCTTTGAAATTAGGACAAATATTAAGCGAAACTGTAGGTTCTGAATTTGAAGAAATCGCTAAATTTGGGAGACAACGTGGTCCTAATAAACGTCCTGTAGGTGCAAAAAAGGAAATTGGGATTCATTCCATTCGAGGAGGTGATATCGTGGGTGACCATACAATTTTATATGCTGGACCCGGGGAGAGAATCGAACTCAAACATCAAGCTCACAGTAGATCATGTTTTGCAGATGGTTCAATAGTAGCTATCAAATTTATTGCAGGTGCAGAGGAAGATAAGATCTATGCAACTAGGGAAGTCCTTGGTTTATAAATTTCCAGAAAGAATCTCTCTTCTTTTTTTTTAAAATCAACTCTAACCGTTACCAACACCCTTAGATTATTAATATAATATAAAAGAAGTCTTAATGAAATGTCGTTTGTTCCGAAATCAATATTTTTTGTGACAGGTAAGGGATATCATAGTTCTAAATTAGGTTCATTTGAACAAGCTTTACGTAATGCGGGTATAGCATCATATAATTTAGTTAAAGTTAGTTCAATACTCCCTCCTAATTGTTTAGAGATTCCTAAAGAAGATGGCATTGCCCAATTAAAACCTGGTCAGATTGTATATTCTGTGATGAGTCGTGCTAGTAGCATCGATTATAATCAGTCGGTATCTGCTTCTATTGGGGTAGCTAAACCTGCAGATAAAAATAACTATGGTTATCTAGGTGAGTATCATGATTTTGAAACTGAACCTGAAAAAACAGGAGATATTGCTGAAGAACTTGCCGCAGAAATGCTAGCAACTACGCTTGGTGTTTCCATTGATCCTGAAGCTAATTTTGATGAAAAAAAAGAAATTTACAAAATGGATGGAAAAATTATTGAAACTAAAAACTTTACAGAATCAGCTACGGTTAGAGATAAGCGGGAGTGGTTGACTGTTTTAGCAGCGGCAGTCTTTATATTATAATAGATAATATCTTGTTAAATAGAAGTTAAGGATAAGATAAAATTATAAAAAATATCAGTGCAGATCAGTAATATCATTAATCATCTTTGATTTAAATCTAAGAATTGATTTCATAATGCCAACACTTCATCGAGATTAGTAAGGGGTATCCAAGCCCTAAAAATCCCACTTGATATAATTTTATCTCAATATAATATTGATTTATTAAAATAATAATTTTTACTAATTTGTTGAACTACTCACAACCCTATTTTAAGTGTTTAGGGATTAACTGGTTTCTAAATAAATCATTATATGTTTCTTCTTCCCTAACTTTAAAGAATTGACCATTATTTATCAAAATTTCTGCTGGTCGCGGCCTAGAATTATACCTGCTGCTCATTACAAATCCATAAGCACCAGCATCTAATATAGCGAGAAATTCGTCCTCTTTTAATTCTGGTAGTACCCTTTCTTTACCAATAACATCTCCAGATTCACAAATTGGACCAACAACATCATATTTAATCACATTTCTCTCTTTATTATCCAAACAGGGGACGATATGATGATACGAGCCATACATAGTGGGCCGAATTAGTGTATTAAACCCCGCATTTATACCTGCGAACTTCTTAAAACCATTATCTTTGATAGTATTAATTTGAGTTAAAATTATGCTTGATTCAGCAGATAAATATCTTCCTGGTTCAATAATAAAACGCGGTTCTCCGAGGTCTCCCCTTTCAACTATGGATTTAAACTTTTTTACAACTTTATCTTTATATATGTCAAGATCTAATGGTTCCTCTTCAGGACGATACGGAATCCCTAAGCCGCCACCAAAATCTATAAAATCTAAACCGATATCAAGTGAATCTGTTAAATTAGTAATAATATCAAGATATTTATCAACCGCTTTTTCATAATCATTTGCATTAATGATCCCAGAACCGATATGAATATGAGTTCCAAACTTTTGAAATCCTAAAATTTTTGCTAGGGTATATGCTTCTATAACTTGGTTCTCGAGAATACCGAATTTTATCATTTTCCCAGCTGTTATTGTATGAGGATGATGACCTGCTCCGAATTCTGGATTTATTCTAAACGATATTATTTGTTTTTCTGAGCCTAAATCATCATGGATTTTGTTTAATCTTCTCAGTTGACTAATACTGTCTAGATTAATCTGAACCTTATTTTCAACAGCATATTTAAAATCTTCATTAGTAAACATATTTCCTGTAAAAATTATCTTTTCTGGGGGAATTCCAGCTTCAAAGCATTCATGGATTTCTCCTGTAGATGTACAATCAAAAAAGGCACCCTCAGATTTCAATATATGTAAAACCGATAAATTTGAATTTGATTTTACAGCAAAATAAATGGTATTTTTCTTATACAGGGAGTCTAATTGTTTTTTTAAATTACGATATCTTTTTCGAATCGTTTGTTCGTTGATAACGTAAATCGGTGTACCATATTTCTCTGCGATATCTATCATATTCAGATTACCAAAATGTAAATTCCCCTCTTTATATTCTAAATCTTTGTTTTTTAACCATTCAGCATAATCCATGATAATAACCCGTATTTTTAATTAAATTTCTATTTTTTCAATTATTCCATTAAAAACTTTTGTAGCGGGACCTTCCATTAGAACGGTTTTCCCTGAATAATTGATTCTAAGGTCTCCACCATCATTATGAACTGTTATAGGAGTGTTTTTTTTTAATACTCCCAGAATTGAACCTGCTACTACAGTAGCGCAAGCTCCTGTCCCACAAGATTTAGTAATACCTACACCTCTTTCAAATACCCTTACAAAACATTCCTCTTCGGAAATAATTTTAACAAATTCCACATTTATCTTATTTGGAAAACGTTCGTGAGCTTCTATTGATGAGCCATACATATTTAATTCATCGTCATTTAATTGCTTCTTTACAAAAATTACCGCATGTGGATTTCCCATTGATACTGCTGTAAAGTTAAAAATTTTATCTAATATAACAATGGGCTCATTTATACATTTGTTTAAAATACCATCAGAAATTACTGGTATTTCTTCAATATTTAAAATAGGTGGCCCCATATCAATTTGTACACTTCCAACAATTCCATCCTTAATAATTAACTTGGCACCCATGACTCCTTTAAGAGTTTCAATTTTTATCTCTTCCTTTCTAACAATATTTTTTTCATAAACATATTTTGAAAAACATCGAATCCCATTTCCACACATTTCTGCTTCTGATCCATCATTATTGAATATTTGCATTTTAATGTCTGCTTCGCTGGAACTATCAACAAAAATTAGCCCATCAGCTCCAATAGAGAAGTGGGGTTCACATAAGGTGATCGCTAATTTCGATTTTTTATTTTCGGGGATATCCAACTTTATATCATTAATAATGATGTAATCATTCCCTAATCCATGGTATTTTCCAATCTCTAAATTTTCTAATTTCATTTAAAAATCATCTTGAGTAAAGATTAAACCTTATTATTTAATAATATCAATAATAAAATTTAAATGTTATTTGTGTATATATACATATATACACATCTAAGTGAGATTATCCATCATGAGAGAAGATAATTTTGTTGAATTATTAGAAAACATTGGATTAACTCATAATCAATCGTTGATCTATTTCACTTTAATAAAAGCTGGGAGGAATGGAAGTATAGTACGAGATTTAGATCATGCTACTGATATTAAAAGAACTAATATTTATCCTATTTTGCATGAATTAATCGATCTTGGATGCATTATTGAGGGTGGATATGCCGAAAAATCGAAAAATGCAGCAATTTATATTGCCGAAAAACCGATAAATTTTATTAACCACCTACTTCAAAAGAAAAGAGAGGAAATTAACCACCTGCAAAAATTTAAAGAAACCAACGCTAAATCATTACAAAATATATTTCAAGAGGGTATAGACATAACTCTCGATCAAATTGATCCAATTCTAAGAGAATATTTTAAACCATTGATAATGTCAGGTTGGAAGATTCAGTCTTATGTAAAAAGAAATAATATCCCAATGTTTGATTATGAGGTTTTTGACTGTATGCTTTATGCACCTCATGCGAGTATCTTAAAAGATTGTAGTTTCCATTTATTTACATTTGGTTATGATATACAAAGTGATAAAAATGCCCTTGAATTCTTTACTCAGAGTTTAAAGAGAAAAACTAAAGAGATGAAATCCTATTTTTTTGATATAAAGCAAATTCAGTTACTTGATGAAAAAGTTGAATTTTTTAACAATACATTTCCAAGCTTTAAAATGCGGATTAAAATTACCGATCTTAAGAACTCAAAATATTTTTCAGACGAATTGAAAGAAGATACCAACGTGAAAAGTGACCACTATTTTGAGATTGGAAAGGCAGTTATTATGCCCATTAAGAACAAATTATTTTATTTCTGGGCCGAATCTAACCAAATTTTAAGTGAAATCATTGAACCAATAATTAAGATTGAAAATCTTTAATTAAAATTTGAAAATGAAAAATTTTTATATTATTCCTAAGATATCTATTTTAATAGAATTCGAAGTTAAGTATGATGAATAACAAAAAAATCATCCTCTGTATATCCTTGTTTTTCCTCTTAACACCGATTATTAATGTTAAGGCATTCACTCATATTGATTATATTAATAATGGAAATTATGCCTTTTTTTTATTCGACTTGGGAGCTGGAAATAGCACAGAAATTAGAGTCAATCATAACGAGGATGGGAATTTTACTCTCTTCCTATTTGATAAACGTCCAACAGAATCGTATGTGAAGGAGGATAAAACCCTTAATAATAGAATTTTTAGTAATGTAAATAAATCAAGCTTGATTGACAACCCTTATATAAATTTTACAGCTTTAGATACTAAGGTCTACTATATAGAGGTGATATTAGTAGGTGGTGGACCAGATTCTTATAATTTAACTTGTACCGAGGTTTTAACCAGATATTATCTACCAATTATCCCAGGCTACCCAATAGAGATCATATTGATTTTCTCTGGGACCGTTATTGGGATACTAATATTAATGTTTAAGAAAAAAAGAGTTAAATAGAGATTTCCTAAAAACCTACACTCTTTCATTTATTTGTAAATATTTCTTTAATAAAACCTTCTAAAAAGGGAAAATCTTTTACTTCAATAACTTGGCTTGTCTGATTAAATTTATCTAATGTTTGCATCATGGAAGTATTCTCTTGAAAATTCTCTGTAAAGTTAGATAATTTTTTTTGAGCCAAATAACTTGGACCTTTGAGTACATAACAAAAAGAAAAATCCCCAATATTATTCATAAGAACTGTATATTGGCCGAACTTAGCTCGATCCAGCCCCTCAGAGAAAACTTCATCACTAAATGAAGATATAGCTGACAAAAATCCTCCGAAAAGCTCATCATCGACTTTTATTTCATCAGAAAATGGATATGAAAATAGGAGAATCCCTCCTCCAGTTATTATTAAAAGTAAAATTGGTTTTTCATTAATTAATTCTGATTTATTTATCGCACGCCTTCGTTGCATTAGTTCTACTGATTCATTCAATGAAGCTAAAGCCATACGTTCTGAAATAGGGGCATTAGTTTTATTAAGTTCTTCCCATTTATCTAATTGTGTCAATAATTTATCATGTTCAGTCGAAATCTCTCGAGCTAACAATTGAAGGTCATGTTTTTCAGCAATATGCTGAGCTTGGGTTAAATAACGACGAGCATCACCCATATTCATTACGAGTAAAGAGATCTTGCTATGTAGTAAATAAGTTTGAGCTTGTAATGTGTAAGAGTTTGTCCGTTCTGATTCCTTTAGTAATCTTATAATAAGAGGTTGAATATCATCAATTATTTTTAAATCGTTAGTTGAACGTAATTCTTCGAGATAAAAGTCACAAAGTTCGATTAGAACTTCTGAGAATTCTTCTGATAATCCACGATTTACTTTTGATTTTCTAACTTTATGTACATCAATTAATTCTTTTAGAATTTTTTCAGTTTCAGCTCGATCTCGAATACGCGAGCTTGATCTTAATATTCGTGCTTTTGACAATCTAAACCAAGTGGGTTTCTCTGAAATTTTGTTTTTCTCCAGATAATGAGAGAAACGATCTAGGTGTCCTTGTGCTTCCTCAAGAGAATTTTTATATAAGAACACTTTTATCAAGCTATCGTAATTGATTGCCACCCAAAAAATTGAGAGTCCAGGTGTATATTGTTCAAAATTTTTCAGGCTTTTTTCTTCATACTCAATTGCTTGATCTAGTTCACCTTTTTGAAAATAGATTGTACCAATATTATAATTCTCACCTGCTTTTCCCATATTGGTTACTATGCTGCTTCCTTTGTAAAGATCTAGGCTTTTTTGATGATATTTCAAGGCTAAATCTAATTCCCCTTTTGCTGTGTAAGAGGATCCTAGTACACTTAAATTAAAGTTTACAAGAGTTAAACCAATATCATACTCTTCAAAAATTGTCAGACTTTTTTTATGATCTTCTATAGCTTTATCATATTTACGTTCCCAAAAAAAGAAATAACCCTTCATAAAAAAAAGAAAACCCTCTCTCAATTTAAGTTCGGACGGGGCTTCTTGTGATACGGAATTAAGCAATTTCTCATAATGTACAACATCTTCCCATAAATCAGGAGCTTTACCTAGCAGGAATAAAGTACACCATTTCAAAAAGATCGAATCACATAAAAATAGTGGTTTATTCAGGTTTGTGCTCTCTTGATAATCTTGTTCTGCTAAACTAAGACTCTCTTGAATTCTTCCCATATTAAAAAAAATGAATCCTTTAATAAACCGATAATAATGATAATCTTCAGGATTTAAATCTCTTAACTTCTCAAAATTAGTAATTAATTGTAAAGCTTCCTCTAATTTTCCCTCATTATAACATTTAATTGCTTGTTCTAATTCCTTGAGCATGGTTATACTCATGATTTTTCAACTCCTTTTATTTACTCCTCACACTATCCTATTCTCAATTGTGTAAGAAAAATCTCTTATTAATTTGTAAAAATCCCCTTTATAAAGCCTTCAAGAAAAGGGAAATCTTTTACCTCAATAACCTGACTTGTCTGATTAAATTTATTTAGTGTCTGCATCATAGAAGTATTCTTTTGAAAATTCTCTGTAAAATTAGATAATTTTTTTTTTGCTAAATACGTTTGACCTTTGAATAAATAACAAATAGAATAATCTGCTATATTTTCCATAAGAACCGTATATTGACCGAATCTAGCTCGATCAAGCCCCTCGGAAAGGACTTCATCACTAAACGAAGTAAAAGCTGATAGAAATCCTCCAAATAGTTCGTCATCGATTTTTATTTCATCAGAAAAAGGATAAGAAAATAGGAGAATCCCTCCTAGCGCAACTATTAAAAGCAACACAGGATCTTCATTAATTAATTCTGATTTCTTTATCGCACGTTTTCGCTGCATTAGTTCTACTGATTCATCTAATGAAGCTAAATCCATACGTTCTGAAATGGGAGCATTAGATTTTTTAAATTCCTCCCATTTATCCAATTGTTCTAATAGCTTATCATGTTCTCTAGAAATCTCTCGAGCTAACAATTGAAGGTTATGTTCTTCAGCAATTTGCTGGGCCTGAGCTAAATATCGCCGAGCATCCCCCATATTCATCAAAAGTAAAGATACTTTACCCTGCAATAAATTTGTTTGAGCTTGTAATGTGTAGGATTTTGTTCGCTCTGATTCCTCTAGTAGCCTTTTAATATATGGTTGAATATCATCAATTATTTTTATATCGTTTGTCAAACGTAATTCTTCGAGATAAAAATCACATAGTTCGATTAAAACCACAGTGAATTCCTCTGGTAGCCCATGAATTAATTGTACTTTGGCAACTTTATGGCCTTCAATTAATTCTTTTAGAGTTTTTTCAGCTTCAGCCCTATCTCGGACACGTGAACTTGATCTTAATGTTCGTGCTTTTGATAATCTATACCAACGGAAATTTTTAGAAATCTTATTCCGCTCTAGATACTGAGAGAAACGATTTAAGCACTTTTGTGCTTTCCCAGGAGAATCTTTGTATAAGTAAACTTGAATCAAGTTATCGTAATCGAGTGCCACATTAGTAGTTGAGACTGCAAGCGGTAATTGTTCCCATATTTTCAAACTTTTTTCAAAATATTCAATTGCTTGATCTAGAGCACCTTTTTGAAAAAAAATTGCACCAATATCATGATAGGTAACTCCATTTATCACATTGGTTACCATCATATTTCCTATGGAAAGATCTAAGCTTTTTTTGTGAACCTCTAGTGCTAAATCTAATTCTCCTTTTGCTGCGTAAGAGGTTCCAAGTGCATTTAAATTATTGGGTAAAAAAATTAAAGTGAGCTCATTATTTTCAAAAATTGATAGACTCTTTTTATGGTGTTCTATAGCTTTATCAAATTTTTGCTCCCCACAAAAAAACCAACCCTTCATATACAAAAAAAAACCTTCTCTCAGTTTAACATCGATTGAGGGTTCTTTTATTGCGGATTTAAGTAATTTCTCACAAAGCACGACATCTTCCCATGCTTCAGATTGTCTACCTAGTAAGAGTAAGATAGACCATTTTAAAAAAATCGAATCGATTAACAATAATGGATTATTTTGTTTTTTACTCTCTTGATAATCTTGGTCTGCAATTCTTAAACCCTCTTGAAACCTTCCCATATTTTGAAGAAAAAGTCCTTTAATCAACCGAAAAGCATGTATATCTTCAGGACTTAAATCTCGCAACTTTTCAAAATTAGTGATTAATTGAAAAGCTTCCTCTACTTTTTTGTCATTTAAAAGGTTCATTACTCTTTCTAATTCTTTGTGTATGGAAATACTCATGATTTTTCAACTCTTTTATCCAATTCTGTTAAAAAAAATAAATTTCGCAGCAAAACTTATTGTTTTCTACACTTCGGTTAAAAATTATGAAGATAGTTTTCCTTAAAAGATTAATTCTTATTTGATCTTTTTATCTCATAATAGATATTATTCTAAATCAGATAGTATAAGATATTATCATAATCCTCCATCAAATGACTAATTTCGTCGCACCCCCCTTTTAAATAAACTTAAATTCAATTCTACAATTCCCTATCTATCAAAATACTAAATAACAAAAAAAGTGATGTAAGATATCTTTTGAAGAGTTAAGTAAAAAATTAGCAGAATTTATGAAAGATACTGAAGAAGTTGAACTTACTGATGTGGATCTATTCGCAGAATATCTCGAACTTCAAATGCTTCCTGGAATCGTTCAAGCTGCAGCTCAAGCAGTACTACCGGGGGTACCGGGAAAAGCTGAATGGACACCCGCCAAATTTGCGCTCGATATAGACTATCCTGGTAAAATTGAGACGATTGAATTTATTAGATCCAACGGGAAAAGAGCTGTAATCGGTGGAGAAGTTGTCCCTCCTTTTTATAATTTTCTGGGGTTAGATAAAAGAAATCCAAATCCACCTTTAGTCACGTACGACGTGTTTGATATGGGTGCTAAGATGATGCTCCCTAAACCAATTAAACAACAATATGGAGAAGTCTTAGCAGATCCCGCTGAATGGGCTAGATTTGCAGTTGAGAAGTTTGGTGCCGAATGCATAACATTTCACTCATTAACAATTGATCCGGCTATGGGAGATGCACCAGTTTCACAATCTAGAAAATTTCTTGAAGATATTCTTCAAGCTGTCGATGTACCTGTCATTATTGGTTGCTCAGGGAATAAGAAAAAGGATGTAGAATTGTTTGAAGTTACAGCAGCTGCAACAGAAAGTGAAACTTTAATGCTTTCAGCAGCAGATAAATCCACCTGGGAAGAAATAATCCCCTTAGCTGTCAAATACGACCACAATTGCTTATTATGGACCAGTCTAGATCTTAATAACCAAATTAAGATGAATAAGGATGCATTAGAACTTGGACTGCCTCCTAATAGGATCGTGATGGATCCTACATGTGCTACGCTGGGGTATGGGATGGAGTACAGCTTCAGTATTTATCAAAGAATGCGTATTGCTGGGCTTTTAGGTGAAACTGACCTTGCATATCCCATTAGTGGTGGGACCACAAATGCCTGGGGTGCACGCGAGGCATGGATGAGTGAAAAAAGAGCACCTGATTGGGGACCGAGACAATATCGAGGTCCTATGTGGGAAATCATAAATGCATTAGCCTTATGCACAGTAGGGATTGATTTATGTATGATGTTCCACCCAATTGCTGCGAAACACGTGAAAGAGATAACAAAACAATTCTTTGAAGCAATACCAAAGGAATTAGAAGCAAAAGGCTATACAGATTGGGTTAATGCCAATTTGAAGCGTTAAATTTTATATCATTTTTCCTTTTTTTTTTTAAAATAAAAATATAACTATTCTATTATAATTAGTTAATAAATACATAAATAGTACGTTATAAATCTCATAGAAGAAGTCTGTAATGGTGTTTATGTAGAAAACCGTATAATCCTAATATTGTTGATTGTTGTGTGTACCTTGTTGATACAAAGAGTAACGATGGGTTAATATTGATAGATGCGGGGATAAATTTTGAACCAATCCAAGAAATCGAAAAAGAAGGCTTCAACCTGAAGGACATAAAGCACTGTCTTTTAACACACGGTCATATAGACCATTTTGGAGTTAGTTATAAACTTAAAGAATTTAATAAAGACATAAAATATTATGCACATGAACTCGATGCTGACAAGATTGAGCAACAACCTAAAGGACCATATCCAAATCCGTTTTATGAAACAAATAAGTATGATCCTGTTAGAATAACAAATAGAATTAAGGGAGCTAACGAAACTTTAAGATTTGGGAACCCCTCCCATCGGAACCGTTTAAAGGGAGTCATTAGATAAAAATACATTCGAAAAATTAAAATCCGAATATTACACAGCAGTGGGGTGGAATAAGGAAGGCGTACCTACTTCTGAAATATTACAAAAACTGGATTTAAAAGATGTTGAATTGAAGCTTAAAAAAGAGGATTTGTTATAATTTCAACCCTATTTGTTAAAAAATAAGAGAAGAAAAAAAATAAAGGGATTAATTAAGAAAATAACTTATTTTCTTAACCTGTTTTGTTTTTAAATTCTGTTGCTTCTTTTCTCACATCAGCAGTTTCAAGCCAATCATTAATTTCATTTAGATCTTCAGTTGGGTATGAATAAGAATGTTCTAAATCCGGATATTTACTACATATTATCTCATCCTTATAAGCATTTAAAGCATTTCTAACATTTTCTCCTACTTGACCAAAATGTTTGACAAATTTTGGCTTAAATTCCGTGAAAATTCCTAGCATGTCATATATGATTATAATTTGGCCATCACAATATTGTCCAGCTCCAATCCCGATAGTTGGAATGTCTATTGTATTTGTTACTAATTTTGCAATCTGCCAAGGAATCCCTTCTAAAACAATAGAAAATACCCCAACCTCTTGCAAATTTATTGCATCCATTATTAATCTCTTTGCAGCATCTGTAGTTCTTCCTTGAACTAAATGTCCCCCAAATCGATAAACTTTTTGAGGAGTGAGGCCAATATGCCCCATAACTTCAATATCTGCATTAATTATCGCTTTTATGGTCGGTAATAATTCTGTACCTCCTTCAACTTTAACAGCCTCTGCTCCTCCCTCTTGAATAAATCTCCCTGCATTGTATACAGCTTGTTTAATATCTACTTTATAAGAAAGAAACGGCATATCACCAACCAACAGCGCGTTTGATACTCCCCTGGAAACTGCTTTGGTATGATGGATCATCTCATCTAATGTTACTCCTAAAGTATTTTCATGGCCGAGTATTACTTGTGAAAGTGAATCCCCCACTAGAATTAAATCAAAACCACATTCATCAACAATCCTACCAAACGAATAATCATAGGCGGTTATGGTAATAATTTTCTCGCCTTTTTCCTTCTTTTCGATAATCTTTTTTGTTGTCATTTTTCGTAAGGACATAAGTTATTATAGCCTCAGTTTTTTGAAAAATCTTCTTTTTTTTATGTTAATACTCTATTCAATATTATATTAAATTTCTTATTTGAATTTT
>Ga0209976_10000152_pt1 | contig 48373 bp, 59 predicted proteins | sample SumtaG_FD_182806 | JGI IMG/M metagenome (GOLD analysis project Ga0209976, IMG submission 182806) | Deep subsurface microbial communities from Indian Ocean to uncover new lineages of life (NeLLi) - Sumatra_00157 metaG (SPAdes) (version 2) | ecosystem: Environmental > Aquatic > Marine > Oceanic >... | reverse complement strand
GTTGATATTAACAATTTAAAAACTGAACAGTACACTCATATATGCTCACTTTTTGCCTTTTTTGCCTTTTTCTAAGCCATCGATATAAGCATTTCTTCGCTCAATTTTAGCCATTAAAATAGCTACAATTGATAAAGTCATAATCATAAAAATAAAAAGAGAGAAAATCATAATCCTACTATCTTTAAAAAGATTAAAGGCAACAAAGGCATCATCAATCGGAACGGCCAAACCTAAAGTCCATTGCTTTTCTTCAAACGCCACTGGATGATAGGCAATTAAGAATCTGACAGGCTTCTTTTCAATAGGGCTATACAAAATTATATCTAACTTTCCTTGGTTTAAACCTTCCACTGCTTCCGTGAGTCTTTGAAGAGCTCCTTCACTTCCTGAATAAGATTTATTGCGTAAATATTCAAAATAGTTAACTCCCACAAGTTCTACGGATTCAGCTGGACCAGCTAAAATAGTGCCGTCAGGATGTATCAAATAAACTCTAGAATTAGGCGATACTTCTAAAGGCTCCATATAAGTTGCTGTTAATTTAGGTAGAGAAATTGCTAGTGCTAAAACGCCATCAAATTCTTCTTTGTTATATATTGGAGTTATCAGCGGGAAAATATATTGTGACTCAGATAATTCCACTTTTGGTATCAGTGGTTTGCCAAGATAGATTTGACCCTCAGTCGCTGTTTCAGCCCAAATAAAATAGTCTCTGTCATGAACAACAAGGTCATTAGTTATATTGCTGAACTCATCAATATTATTGCTCATAAAAAGGAGGACTCCATCTTTATCGAAACGAGCTGCTCCTAATACAGGTGTTCCTACCCAATCTAAGGCAAAATCGTCAAGAATCTTTTGCCCTTCCGGATCTTGGCTAACAATAGAGAAGTTTCTAGAAAGTAGTAATAAGGAATTTCCCGCCATTTCTAAAAATACGTGAATAGAATTGGCGCCAGATGAAATCGCCAATTCTTCCTGACGGTACATTTGGTCGACAAAGATGGATTTGACTCTATTGACAGAGAAAGAATAAAAAAAGCTGAAACTAATAACAAAAAGAACAATGACAAAGATAAGGACAAAGTTTACTCTGCCACAACAGAATTTTTTAAAACCTTTAATAAAATTTTTCATATAATTGAGGGTACTAAATTGAGCATATCCCTAATAAAAATATAAGTCAACTGATTTAAAACATATTACTTGGATATTCATTAGTTCTAACATTCTAATATGGTTACTTTTGAAATAGATTGGTATGAAGGGATATATTGTGTTAGCTGGCTCTGTTGGACAAAGTTGGAACTTATTTTTAAGGAAGACCTTTTCCTTTTGTAGCTATGCTAGTTAAAATTTGAGTTATGAAGTTGGGTATAAGAAATTTGCTTTTAGTTTGTATTTGACAATTTGAATTTTCTTGTTTTAGTTCTAGAAAAGTTTCTTCAAATTTTTGCTTGGTGATGATTCCTTGTGCATATTGTTGAGGATAATCTTTATATTTTATGGAAGTTTGAACAAGGCATTTGCTTAAAAAAGCTCCAGCTGAGCCTAACCAAAAAAATATTAATGCTAAACCAATCAATATTAGAAGTAATACTTTTTTCATAACTATAGTTTACCAAATTAAACAATTCTGAATTAATACAATGAAAAGGATTGATGTGCGGGGATTTGCTGGCTTTAGTAAACGAGGTTGGAATTGGATTTTTCACCAACCTTTAATTTTCTTAAGAATGTACCAAGAGAAATGCATGCCATAACGATCTTGTAAATCTTTCCGTTTCCAATCTTCACCAGTAACTATCTTCCTGCATAGTTTGCTTCCGCAATTACACTCCAAACGATAGTCTGTGGTTGTATCCATAGCGTAATCAAAACAAAGTTCTTCACCTTTAGCGACGTCTCTCATTGTTACTAAGCCTATGTCTCCATCTGCCCCAACATTAGGATCACATGAGTGATTTATATAAAGCGCAGTATCCTTAGCCTCTTTTTTGGTTAGTGGTGTAAGAAAGAAATTATCCCTAACTTGAAGCCAATAGTCTCCACACTCTTCTTCCACTTTTTTTAGTTGCTCTTCAGTTACAATGTGGCCAGTCTTCAAGCTAACCACCTCTCCTTTACCGATATCTTCTTTGGCATACAAGCCTACGCCTTCAATAGAACTTTTTTTGACTTCAGTTTTCGGAGAACGATAGATAAATGACATACAAATAGTTTACCAAATTAAAAAAGACTCACTTGTCTCGTCATTTAGACGGATTCATAGGCCTTTTTAAAAAGCTACGGGGCTAGGATTTCCTACGTCACTAAAGTTCCTCAGGATAAACTTCTCATCCTAGCCATACTTCAACAACCTTAATGCTTAAGCACTGAGCTTGTCGAAGTGCTGAGCAGGCTGGTCTGGCACCGATCAGTCGCTATAGCGTTCTATACCGGCCTTGCTGCGGGGCTAGGATTCGAACCTAGAAGACGACATTCAGAGTGTCGCATGATACCATTTCATCACCCCGCAAGGTAGGTATATTTTATCAGAATTTATCTGACTTGAGGTTTAGGTTGATTATTATATATAGTGATAGTATGGAAAAAATAGAAGCAGTTTCGCAAACTAAACCATTAATTTATAGACTAGAAACATTGTTGTGGTCGGTGGCGTTTTTAACTCCCCTACTGGTGGCCGGGCCACAATGGTTAGTAGGGACAATGGTAAATGCGTATTTGTTCGTTGGGGCGGTTAAGCTAGATAAGAAAAATTTATTGCCTTTGATATTTTTGCCTAGTATTGGAGCTTTGGGTCATGGAGTATTATTTGGACCGCTAACTCTATTCTTAATTTACTTTATGCCGTTTATCTGGCTTGGTAATTGGGTGTTGGTAACAATATTTTCAAAATTGCGAAAAAAAACAAATCAAACTGTTGGTTTATTTGTCGGGACAGGCGTTAAAGCGTTGGTTTTATTTTTGGCAGCGAATGTTTATGTAGGCTTCAAAATAGTGCCGAGTATTTTTTTGACAGCAATGGGATGGGTACAATTAGGCACGGCATTATTGGGAGGAATATTAGCACTATCAGTTTTAAGATTTGGATTAGGTTATGAGAGAAGTTAAGATTTTAATTGAGCTTTTGGATCAAAAAGCAAAATTAGTGGCAATGTTGGCGCCATCGTTTCCGATTGTTTATAAGCCTGAAGTAATTGTGGGAAAATTAAAAAGATTAGGATTTGAGTTTGTAGTAGAGGTGGCTTCAGGAGCAAGAAAAACTAATGAGAAGGTGGTTGAAGTTTTAAAAAAAGATGAAAATGCTAGGTTTATCACTAGCCCGTGTCCAAGTTTTGTGAGAATGATTCGAACTAAATACCCTCATTTGAAAAAATATTTGGCTTTTGCGGCAGATTCGCCAATGGTGGCAACCGCAAAAATGGTGGCGGAAAAATATCCTGGCTTTAGACCAGTGTTTATTGGTCCGTGTGTGGCAAAAAAATTTGAAAGCAGTGAAGATTATCCAAATTTAAATATTTTGGTTTTAACTTACAAAGAAATGGATGAGGTATTTAAACATTTTGGTTTTGGCGATAATCCAAATGATGTAGGTAGTGAATTTGATATTTCACAGCCACAAACTCGGTTATATCCAATTTCGGGAGGACTTGCGGAAAGTAGTGGGTTAAAGGAGTTATTGGCTGAAGATCGATATGAGGTCATTTCTGGGTGGGAGCAGTGTGAAGAAGCGATTAAAAGGTTTGATAAAAATAAAGATATTCGACTGTTGGATATTTTGTTTTGTGATGGTGGGTGTATAAATGGTCCAGGAATTGAAAGTAAATTGTCTCTTGATGAAAGAAGAGATAAAGTAATTGACTTTTGGAAAAAAGACCAAAAAGAATAGTTTTGCTTATTGCATTTTTAAACAAAGATATTTAAACTTATACTAAGTTAGTAGTAGTTTAAAAGAAGAAAAGATGTTCGAGCTACCAGCGCTACCCTACTCACATGATGCTTTGGAACCGCACATTGATGCACGAACAATGGAGATTCATCATAGTAAGCACCATCAGGGTTATGTAAATAAGTTAAATACTGCGGTTAATACTTATCCTGAATTGAAAAAGAAGACTGTAGAAGAATTGATTAGCGATATAAAAGCTCTTCCGGAGGAAATTAGAACAGCAGTGCGAAACAATGGTGGAGGGCATTACAACCACTCGCTCTTTTGGACGATCATGAAGAAAGGTGGCGGAGGACAGCCGCAAGGAGCATTGGCTGATGCTTTAAAAGAAAGATTTGGTAGTGTTGATAAGTTTAAGGAAGAATTTGGCAACACTGCAGCAGGACAGTTTGGTAGTGGTTGGGCTTGGTTGGTAGTGAGTAGTGACAAAAAATTGCAGGTTTTGGGCACACCTAATCAAAATAATCCAATAATTGGAGGTTCAGGAGTACCAATATTAGTGATTGATGTGTGGGAACATGCATATTATTTAAAATACCAAAACAAAAGATCTGATTATGTTGCTGCTTGGTGGAATGTGGTTAATTGGGATGAGGTAATAAAAAGATTTGAGGCAGCATTGTCTTGAAAAACTTATGTCATTAGTTGATTCTGAAAAATTACCGCATAAATGGGAACCGCCTGAATTTTCATTGAAAAATACTGACGGGCAGACGGTGTCATTGAGTGATTTGGCTGATAAAAAAGGAGTGCTGGTAGTTTTTACATGCAATCATTGTCCCTATGCAAAAGCAGCTTGGCCTTTGTTGATTGATCTTTATAAACAATTCGGCGACGAAATAGGGTTTGTCGCAATTAATTCAAATGATGGAGAAATGTATCCTGAAGATTCGTTTAAAGAGATGAAAAAAGAAGTGGAAAAGAGAAAGATTGAATTTGCTTATTTACATGATGAAACTCAAGAAATAGCACAAAAATTTAAAGCTCAATGTACGCCAGATCCTTATTTGTTTAAAAATAAAGATAGAAAGTTAATGCTTTATTATCATGGGAGAATTAATGATAATTGGCAAAATTCGGATCAGGTTACACAAGAAAATTTAAAAGAGGCTTTGGGTGGAGTAACTAAAGACCAAGCGCCACCAGATAATCAACCGGCGTCTATGGGATGTTCGATTAAGTGGAAGTAGTTTCGCGAATTAATTTTAAGAGATCGTATTTTATTTCTTCGGCTGCTTCTTTGATGTGATCTTCAATTTCTGCTGCGTGTTCTTTTAAGAAATCAATAATTTTGCGATCATGGGGTTTTCTGGTTAATTTATCTAAAAAGATGGGGTGGTTGTCTTCGTGAATATGAATTAAGATGCGGTGAATGATGTGATGATGAAGAGTATCTTCGACAAGATGAATAATCTCGATTTTGTCTTCATGGCTAACGGGTAGTTGTTCTATTTGGGAGTGAAGATATTCGATTTGAATTAGTGAATCATAAAATACTTTCATGTCTCCTCCTTTATGTTACCTGTGGAATTGGTAAATTAGCTGGTTGAATAACTGGACCTAAGAGGATTTTGTTTTCGGGATCATCGACAAAATAAAGTAAGATTTTGCCTTTTGATTTTTTGCCAGTTAAATCAAGAGCGCGCATAACTTCGGGCGAGCCGCCGTATTGTTTACCAACCCAATCGGCTGGTCCGGAATCACCTACAACCCCAACTACAGCTTCTCCTGTTTCAAGATTGATGGCAATCATTTTTCGATATTTGTACCATTCTCGCAAAAAACGAACGTCTTGATTCCAGGTGGGAAGGTAAAGAGTTTGAACGGCAAAATAGTATTTTTCGCGTAAATAATCATCTTGAGACATGGTGTTTTTGCTAAAAGTAAAATAGCCCCAAGCTCCTAGTCCGGGAGCAACACCGTGTTGAATTTCTTCGTCATGCTGATTGATATCGTCTCCAGGATAGCGTTTAAGGTGTTGTTCGTAACCAATGTAGCCAATAGAATGATTTAATCGTTGTCCATCTAGTTGAGGTGTGGCTTTGATGCCAATATTTTTATAGATGATGTCTGATATTTCTTCCTCTTTTTCTAAATCTGCATGACCAAGACGAAAAGTAACTACTTTTTTAAGATTGCTAACAAGTTTATTTTTTAAGTCGCTGGCTGTAGTGAGATTAAGATCGGCTAATCTGGCCTCTATGGTTGATTGAGGCGGGGGTTTGTGAGCGGCTCCTGGAGGAGTGAGTAAAAGACTGCCAGTTAGTGTGGCACCAGTCAAAAGTCGAGCAGAGCGCTGGCGAAGTTGACCAAGATCAATATCTTTGTCCTGAAGCCAAAGGTGTGCTTTGGTATGACGTTTTTGAAAAGAACTCTTAACTAAATCGCGTTTTCTTTTGAGACGATGTTTGAGTCTTTTAGAATAGTGTTTTTTAGACTTTAAGGATTTTTTGGGCATGGGATAGACGAAATAAGACTTTATCTTTACCTAATATTTGCATTGTGTCAAAAAGAGGAGGAGTGGTAGTGCGGCCAGTGATGGCAATGCGAATGGTCATAAAAGCAGGACGAGGTTTCCAACTGGATTGTTTTTGGAAATTTCTAAGAGAAGTTTCAAGAGTTTTTACTGACCAATTATCTACAGCTTCTAATGCTTTAGATACTTGAATAATATAGTCAGCAGTGGCTGGTTTATCGACTTTAGCTTCTTTTAAAAGCAGTTGAGGATCGATTTTGGGTTCGGAGATAAAATAGGAAGTTAGGTCTTTTAGTTGAGAGAGAGTTTCTAAGCGTTCTTTAATTAAAGGTAATATTTGAGTAAGTTTTTCTTTGCTTAAATTGTTGGGACGAAAGGCTTGCAAATCTTTGATTAAATCAGTATCGGGTTTTTTTCTGATCCATTGACCATTAATCCAATTTAATTTATCTAAATCGACAATGGGACCTTGGATATGCATTTTTTGGAAACTAAAGTGTTTGATGAATTCGTCAATGCCAAATATTTCTAAATCATTTGGATGATTCCAGACTCTGGTAGCTAAAAAGTTTAGCACTGCTTCTGGCAAATACCCCTGTTGTTGATACCAGCTAACTGATGAGTGTCCATGTCTTTTTGACAGTTTAGATCTATCAGGATTTCTTAGGAGTGGGGTGTGGATAAAGGAAGGAACATCCCAGCCAAAATATTGATATAGCAAAACGTGTTTAGGAGTTGAGCTTATCCATTCTTCTCCTCTGACTACATGAGTAATTTTCATTTCATGATCGTCAACCACCACAGCTAGATGATAAGTAGGAAAACCATCTGATTTGAGAATTACTTGATCATCGATAATATGTTTATCAAAATTAATATCCCCCCTAATATCATCGTGCAAAGTAATAATGGGTTTGTCGTAGAGAATTTTCATACGGATTACATGTGGTTGGGACTTTGCTCTACTGGTCGCCTCTTTTGGGTCTAGATTGCTACATTTTTTGTCATACATTGGAGGTTTCCCTTGTTTTTGCATGTCTTTTCTTACCCGGTTTAGTCTTTTAGGACTACAAAAACAAAAGTAGGCTTTATTGTCTTTAATTAATTGGTGAGCATATTTTTTATAAATGTCTAGTTTTTCGGATTGACGGTAAGGACCGAAGTTCCCGTGATGCTTTGGACTTTCGCTAGGTGTTAAGCCGAACCAGTCTAAGGAGTCAAAAAGGGCTTTTTCTGCGCCCTTGACTATTCGAGCTTGGTCTGTATCCTCGATTCGAACAATAAATTTGCCATTATTTTGAATGGCAAAAGCATAATTAATCAGAGCCTGAAAAATGGTTCCAATGTGGGGCATGCCTGTAGGACTGGGGGCAATTCTAACCCTTACTTGACTCATGGTATTGCCCCGCACAAAAACTTGACCTGCTCGTTCTGCGATTTAGCCGACTTCGCATTCAGGTTTTTAAACGGGGTCTAAAGTAAAAATAAAATCCTTACTTGAATTGTACCAGAGGAGAAAGATATACTCAAAGTTAAGTAATAGCTAAAAATTAGCAACTAAAAAAGAATGGCGACACTAACTGAAGCGGCATATTACACCAGAACTGGAGTAAAGTGGGGAGTGGTAGCGTTGGTCGGTTTGATGGTGGGAAGAATTTTTTTTGGAGCTTTGATTGCGTGGTGGAAAGCAACTCATCCTCCGCCTCCGCCACCACCGACTGTGGGATTTGGAAAACTGCCAGCAATTCAATTCCCAGACACCATCCAACCAGATTTGGAATATAGTTTAGAAACGGTTTCAGGAACAACTCCTGTTTTGAATGACCAGACAGCGGTATATTTCATGCCGATAAAAAAAGCAAATTTATTAGCGCTTGAAAGAGCGACTGAGAAAGCAGCTAATTTGGGATTTGTGTTTAATCCAAAAAAAATATCTGAAGAAGTGTATCAATGGACGAAAACGCAACCTTTAGCTTCGTCTTTGGAAATAAATATTATTACGGGAAACTTTGAGATTGAGGTGAATTGGCAAACAGACCCGGGATTTTTAAAAAAGAAACAATTACCAAACCAAACTCAAGCAGCAAAAGAAATTTCTGGTTTGCTTCGGCAAGCAAGATTGATTCCGATCGATTTGGTAGAAGGCAGGCAAGAAATTGCGTATTTTAAAGTTGTGGGAAATAAATATGTGAAAACTGTGAGTTTGTCGGAGGCGGATTTTGTCAAACTTAGTATGTTTAGAAAACCCATAGGAGAAGATCAGCTACTGGCAGTGACGCCTGAGTCGGAAAATGGAATTGTGCAGGTAATGTTTTCTGGATCGACAGATAGTGGAGAGAGGATCGTGTCTTTGATTTATAACTATTTTCCAGTGGACTATTTAAATTTTCAAACTTACCCACTTAAAGCTTCTAGTCAAGCATGGGAAGAGTTAAAATCTGGACAAGGATTTGTGGCAGCAGTGGATGATGGAGTAGAACAAGTGATAGTTAGGCGGGTTAAATTGGCTTATTTTGATTCGTTTAAGCCGCAGAATTATCTACAACCTGTTTATGTGTTTGAAGGAGACAATGGTTTTATTGGTTATGTGGGAGCAGTTGATGAAGAGTGGATTCAAGAAAACCCGTATAGTCAGCCTGTTAATTAAGTCCCCGGACTAGAGCAAAGCACAGTACGGGGCGAGTATATTCTCTGAATCTGTTGTCTGAAAATATAGTTAAAATCTGCAACGTAGGGAATTTATAAGCTATTTGTTTGAGGGGTTTTCCAAAAGTGGTTGGCGTAAGCCCAGTCTATTAATAACTTTGATTCTCCAAAACGATCCTGACTGCCAAGAACTACGGTGATAATTTCATGATTGTCCCTTTCTGTAGCGGTAACAAGGCATTCACCAGCGAGTTGGGTCCAGCCTGTTTTAACGCCTTTGATGCCTGGGACTACACCAAGAAGCTCGTTTATGTTGGTTAAGCGATGAGTTTGTCCGGTTTGCGAAGTAATGGTAATGTTTTTGGTGGCAACTATTTTGACAAAGATAGGATTTGTCATCATTTCTTTAGTTAAAAGGGCCAAATCACGAACAGAAGTGTAATGATTGTATTGCTCAACTCCAGAAACGTTTTGAAACTGGGTGTTATTTAGATTCAAGCTTTTGGTTTTTTGACTCATAAGATCAATAAAGTGGGAATAGCCTTGAGGATGAAATTGGCCGAGAGCAAGGGCGGCGTCGTTGCCTGAACTAACCAACATGGCATAGAGAAGCTGTTCTATAGTAAGTTTTTCACCATGAAAAAGCTCGGCAGTATGGCCAATGGATTGGTTTTCGTTGTTGATAGTAACAATATCATTGAGATCATATTCGTCAAAAGCCACAGCTGCAGTCATGATTTTGGTAGTTGAGGCAGGAAGAAGGGGTGAGTCAGGATTTTTGGTCATAAGAATTGCGCCTGATTGGGAGTCAATAACAATGGCTGCTTTGGCAGAGAGATAAGGAATTTTAATATCTGGTTTGGCAACCGGATAGGCAGATGGTTGATCAAGATTGATAGTGGTGGCTTTAACTTTGGTTGTTTGAGGATTAAGAATGAGAGTTTGAAGGTCATTTTGGCCGGGAAGAACAAAAAGAATGGTTGCAAATGAAAAAAGGCCAATGAGAAAAATTGTACTGGTAGAGGAAAGTTTAAAAAAGAAACTTAAAAGTGGTTTGGCCATGAAGATATCTTACATGTCTTAAGAAAAATTCCCAAGTGGGTTATTTTGGTTTAGTTATTTGAATACCTAGCTCAGCTAGTTGTTCTGGAGTAGCTGGTGAAGGAGCGTCTACTACAGCGGTTTGACCAGATGAGGTTGAGGGAAAGGCAATTACTTCTCTGATGCTGGTCTCACCAAGGGCAGCATAAAGGAGGCGGGTGATTCCTGGAGCAATACCTCCATGTGGAGGGACACCATATTCAAAAGCAGTGAGCATGTGTTCGAATTGTTGTTTTTGCTCTGAAGTAAATCCAATTAACTCAAATACTTTGGTTTGAATTTTGGGGTCGTGAATTCTGATGCTGCCACCACCGACTTCGTGGCCGTTTAAAATCATATCATGCTGTAAACTTCGAACTTTGAGTGGGTCTTTGTCTAATAGTGGAATATCGTCTGGATGAGGGGCAGTAAACATGTGGTGAGAAGGAGCAAAAGTGGCTTTGCCTGAACCATGGAAAAAATCATCCTCTGTTTGTTTGATAAATAAGGGAAAGTCTATTATCCAAGCAAAAGCAAGTTCGTTGGGGTCGTTTTTATCTTTCCTAAGATCGGGCTTATCACTGTTGTATTTATCTTTTGCTTCTTGATGGGAAATTCTGGGCCAAGGAGATTGAGTGATTTTTTTGTTGGGAAAAATTTCTTTGGCAAGGCTGGTAAACAATTCTTCAGCCAATTGAAGGATGTCCTCTTGGGTAACAAAACTCATTTCTAAATCTAATTGGGTAAATTCACCATAAGCTCTGTCGGCTCGAGGATCTTCGTCTCTAAAACATCTGGCAATTTGAAAGTAGCACTCAAAGCCAGCAACCATGAGAAGTTGTTTATATTGTTGAGGACTTTGAGGTAGAGCATAGAATTTTCCAGGCTGCAGGCGTGATGGAACAAGAAAGTCACGAGCTCCTTCTGGAGTGGTTTTGGTAAGAATGGGAGTTTCGATTTCAACAAAATCTTTTTGGGTTAGCCAATTTCTGATAAAAGTGGTCATTTGAGAGTAAGTTTTAATATTGGACGTCATTCTTTGGCGGCGTAAATCTAGATAACGGTATTTCAGTCTGACTTCTTCTTTGATTTTGCGACCATCTGTGTTGAGAGGGAAAGGTGGTTCTTTTGATTTGGCAAGTAGCTCAACTTTTTCTGCTTCAACTTCTACTGTGCCTGTTTCAAGATTGGGATTGACTAGGTTTTCAGGGCGTTTTTTAACTGTGCCTTCGATAGCAACTACGTCTTCGCTGCCAAGATTGCTTATTGTTTTTCCACCAACAACTTGGACTATGCCAGAGCGATCACGCAGGTCAATGAAAGTAATTTTGCCATGATCGCGTTTGGTGTTAACCCAACCGGCGAGTTTAACTTTTTTGCCAATTTGTTTAGTAGTTTCTTTAACTAATGTACGTTTCATGTTTTGTTTAAGTTTAGCGTATAAACTAGAAACCGCCTAGGTCCCTGAAGGGCCTGAGGCGGTGCCACCTTACATTTACTTATTCCTGCTATCACGGGCTTACCCGGCTTGGTTGTTGACCCAAGCAGCGCGCCCTGAAGTGTGCTCTGTTCTACTTTATGGGCTCACCTAGTGTCAGTAGGCTCGAACGCTTTTTGTAATTTGATTTTACTCTTAAGAAATATTTACGTCAAGATTACCTCTTGAGTTGATGTCTGTCATAACTTTAAAGCCAGGGTTTTTTATTGAAGATCTTTGATTTTTAACTGAAGTTCGCTTTTTCCATTCCAAGTATTTTCATCAATTGTGGCAGCTATAGATGTTGTGTCCTGAATATTATCGACTACATCTCCTCTTTTAAACCATAAAGCAGAAATGGTTGTCTGGTTTTTTAAGGTTGAGGGCAATAATAGTTTTAAATGTGCCTTGTTCTTACCTACTGTCATTTTGTTAATTAAATTAGTGTTTTTTATGGCAAAAGTGGGCCTGGGATTGCCAATACCAAAGGGGGAAAGTTTCTGAAGTTGTTTATAAAGTAGCCAAGATAAGTCTTTGATAGAAATTTGGCAATCAATACTGAGTATTGGTTGGAGCATGTCGTCGGTAATAAATTCATTGGCGTGATTGATTATGGCTTTTTTAAAGTCTTTAATTTTTGAAGATTGAATAGTAAAACCTGCTGCCATAGGATGGCCGCCAGCATTAATTAACAAACTTTCAACTGTTCTGATGGTTTCGATGATATTGATACCACTAATAGATCTTGCAGAGGCTTTGGAAATAGTTTTTCCTCGACAAATAACAATGCTGGGGCGGGAATACTCTTCGACTAGCTTGCCGGCAATAAGACCAATAACGCCCTCGTGAAAGTCTTGATGATCAATGATGAGGAGTTTTTGATTTTTTGGTTTAGTAACTAAAGATTTGGCTTGTTTCAATAACTGATTGGTTAAGTTTTGCCGCTCAAGATTGGTTTGACTTAGAGTAAGGGCTAGTTGATTGGCGCGAAGTTTTTTATTGGTAACTAAAATTCTGACAGAATCCAGAGCGTGCTTTAGCCGACCCATAGCGTTTAAACGTGGAGCAATAATAAAGCTTATGTGATGAGGAGCAAGTTCGTGAGGGTCAATAGCTGCATGTTTAAATAAGGTTTGAAGGCCTACGCGTTTGGTTTTTTGTAAAGATTTAAGGCCCCATTTGACTAAACTGCGATTAGCGCCAGTAAGAGGAACTAGATCTGCAACAGTGCCGATTGTGGCAAGATCTAGCGTATTTTTAGCTAAAGCGGGTTTTGATTTTGATAATTCACAAGCCAAAATCCAAGCAACGCCAGAACCTGAAAGTTGAGTGGTATGAATTAAGGCGAGTGCCGAGGGGAGTTTTTTAGGTGGGGTGTGATGGTCGGTAATAATTAGATCAATCTTATTTTTTTTGATAAATTTGGCAGCTTCATGAGCTACCAAGCCATTATCAACAGTAATGATTAGATCAGGTTTTTTTATTTGGAGATCTGTTCCGGGAATTTGACCTTTAAGAATGTCTTCAATGCCTGATATTGAAATGCCATAGCCATGTTTGTCACGAGAGGGAATAAAAGGGACAACTTTAGCACCAAGTAGATAAAGAGTTTCCCACAAGAGAGCGGTGGCACAAATTCCATCAGCGTCGTAATCACCGTAAATGATAATTTGTTCTTTGTTTTTTATGGCTTTTTTGATGCGGCTGATAGCAAGTCTGAATTGGTTTGAATTAATATCTAGTTGTTTTAGAGTGAGACTTGTAGGTTTTGGAGGAGATAAAAAGGCGCGGATTTGTTTTTTGGTAGTAAACCCACGATTCTTGAGAATATTTTTGATGATTTCTTGTCTGCGTTCCTGGTTGGTTTCAGCTTTGATGGTGAATTTTATGTTCCAAATCATTTTATAAAAATTTATCTAATAAAAGGGTTGGTGTATCATAAGGATATCATGCAAATAAAACTACCTTTACCGGTGATAAAGATTTTACAAACTCTTGAGAAAAAAGGATTTGAGGTATATGTGGTTGGAGGAGCAGTACGAGATTTGATGATGGGAATTGGCAAAATTAGGGATTGGGATTTTACAACTAATGCCACTCCAAAGCAGATATTGTCGCTTTTTAATGAGAGTTTTTATGATAATAACTTTGGTACAGTCATGGTGGCTTCCGAACACATTGGCGAACAGTTTAAATTAAAAATTGATGAAGAAGAGTATGAGGTGTTTGATATTACAACTTTCAGAAAAGAATATGGTTATACAGACAAAAGACGGCCAGATAAGATTGAGTGGGGAAAAACAATTGAAGATGATTTAGGTAGACGTGACTTTACAGCCAACGCTATCGCGTTGAAAATCACAAATTACAAATTACAAGAAACAAACAAGTCAAAAATTGCAAATCTCAAATATCAAACAGTAAAAGCTGAAGTAATTGATCCTTATGAGGGACAAAAAGATTTAGAACAAAAGTTAATTCATGCTGTGGGTGATGCAAATGAGAGATTTAATGAGGATGCTTTGAGAATGATTAGGGCAATTCGGTTGGGAGCACAGTTAGGATTTCAAATTGAAAAAAAGACCTTGGAAGCAATTCAAAAAAATGTTCAATTGATTACTCATATTAGTTGGGAGCGAATTGGGGATGAGTTTATGAAGATTTTGAGTTCTGACTTTCCAGCTGATGGCGTGACACTTCTCTACTCTGCTGGATTGTTAACTTTTGTAATGCCAGAGTTACCGCAAATGCGAGAAGTGCCTCAAGGAGGACATCATATTTACGATGTGTGGAAACATAGTATTGAAAGTTTGCGGGAATGTCCCAGCACTGACCCGGTAGTACGATTAGCAACACTGCTTCATGATATTGGAAAACCAAAGACAATGAAAAAACAAGGCCCAAGGGGAGTAACTTTTTATGGGCATGAAGTGGTGGGAACAAAGATGGCTCGTGAAATTGGAAAAAGGTTGAGGTTATCTAAAAAACAAATAATGAAGCTTAAGATATTGGTGCGCTGGCATATGTTTAATTATGATCCGAAGATGACCGATGCGGCGATTAGAAGATTTATTAAGAGGGTGGGGAAAGAAAGTATAAATGATATGATGCTACTTCGTGTCGGTGATAGGAAAGGTGGTGGTAGTAAGGCGACTAGTTGGAGATTAAGAGAGTTTCAGCAACGGATTGGTGAGCAGTTATATGAACCACTGAGTGTTTCTGATTTGAAAATTGATGGGAAGGATGTAATGAAAGAGTTAAAATTAAAACCAGGACCAAAAGTGGGAGAGATATTAAATACTCTGTTTGAAGAAGTAATGGAAGATACGAGTAAGAATGAAAAAGAGTATTTGTTAAAGAGGGTAAAAGAATTGGGTTAGGTTTTTTTGGAAAAGCGATTTTCCCAAACAACTAGCAATGGAGCGGCGGTGAAGGTAGAACTATAAGTTCCGGCGATGGTGCCGATCAAAAGAGCGAAAACAAACCATTTAGTGGTGTCGCCGCCAAGAAGATAAAGGGCCAAAAGCATAAAGATAATGGTCATGGAATTGTTAACTGACCTGCCAAGAGTTTCAGCAACAGATTTATTTACAATACTGACAAAGTCAGCTTTGGGATTTTTTCGCAAAGTTTCGCGGATACGATCGTAAACAACAATGGTGTCATGAACAGAGAAAGAAAGAGTCGTTAGAACGGCGGTGACAAAAAGCGTATCTACTTCGACGCCAAGGAAATGACCAAGTAAGCTGAATGTTCCCAAGAGAATAAAGGAATCATGAAACATGGCTAAAATAGCGCAAACCCCATACTTTAGTTCTTTAAATCTGTAGGCGACATAAAGTAAAATTGCTCCGGCAGCAATGACAATGGCAAAAATGGTTTTTCTTAATAACTCTTTACCAAGAGTGGGACCAACTGTCTCAAATCTGATTTCCTCAACTTCTCCTAGAGACTGGGATAATGTTGATTGGAAGTTAGAGTTTTGTTCTTGAGTGATAGGTTTGGCGCGAAGTAAATATGTGTTTTCACCAGAAGATTGGATTGATGAAATTTGTATATCTTCTGGAATATTTTCTTGGATGAGTTGATTTGATAGAGCAATTTCTTGTTTGGGTGTGATTTTTAATTCAAGCAATGTTCCACCTGTAAAATCAACAGATGGCTTGAAACCAAAAAGAATCAGAGAAATAAGACCAGGAATGATGACAGCGGCAGAAATAAAAAAGTATATATATTTATAGCGCATGAAGTCTAATTTCATTTATCTTTCCTCCTATAAAGAACACGCAGGAGCGTGCGGGTGACAATAATGCCAGTAAAGAGACTGATGATAATTCCAAGACTTAAAGTAAGAGCAAAACCACGTATCATGCCAGAAGTGTTTAAAAACGACCAATTAAGTGGATTGAAAAGAATAAAGGCGGTGGTGAGGGTGGCAATATTGGCGTCTTTGATAGAGTCCCAGGCTCTGCCGAAACCTAATTCCATAGCAGTCTGCCAAGGTTTGCCTGATCGAATCTCTTCTTTCATACGTTCAAAAATCAAAATGTTGCTATCTACCGCCATACCCACTGAGAGAATGAAACCGGCTAATCCAGGGAGAGTAAGAGTTATGGGTATGAGTTTATAAATAGCTAAAGTTAAGAGGCCATAGATAAGAAGAGCTAAATCAGCCAAGACTCCAAGCCAGCCGTAAAGTAAAGCCATAAAAACCATGACCATAATTAGACCAATAATGCCGGCTCGAAGACTTTTAGTGACTGATTCTTCCCCAAGAGAAGCGCCAATGGTGCGTTGACTAATAACTTCGATGGGAACTGGAAGAGCGCCTGCGTTTAGTTGAATGCTTAAATTTTTCGCTTCTTTAGTGGTAAAATCTCCAGAAATAACTGCACTTCCTTGAGTGATGGCTTCGTTAACTTGGGGAATAGTAACAGGAATTTCGTCCAAGAAAATACCGACAGGCTTGCCAATATTTCTAGTAGTAATATCAGCAAATCTTTTTTTACCTTCATCATCAAAAAGCAAGTTGACTACAGGTTGACCGGTATTGGGATCAAATTGAACAGTAGCTCTAGTCAGATGTTCTCCAGTTAAACCGGTGGAAATAAAATTAGTAAAGATGGCACTAGGAGAAGCTTCGAGTGAATCACCAATGAATTCGCGAAAATCAAGTTGAGCAGTAGTGCCGATAAGATTTATGGCCTCATCAATATTATTAATGCCTGGTAATTCAACAATAATGCGATAATCTTGATCAATGATGCTAGTTTGAATAACTGGTTCAGAGACACCAAAAAGATCAACGCGTCGGGCAATAATTTCTTTGGAACTATCAAGAGCATCTTGGCGATTGAGAGAGTCAATCTTAGACATATCGGCTTTAAGAACTAGATGAGTGCCACCCTGAAGATCCAAGCCACGCTTGATGTTTAAGTCTCTATAAAAACGCTTTCCGGCAAGAGTAATGTCTAATTTTGGCCGATTTATAGTAAAGTCTGTTTTAACGGGTCCCAAAGAAAAATTGACTGGCAAAGTGGAGGGCAAATCAATAATGATAGATAAAAGAGTAAGCAGCAAAATAATGACGAGTAATCGGCGGGGATGGCGACGCATAGGCAGGTTAAAAGTTCCTGGTTAGTATTTTAGAAGAAAGAGGGAGTTGGCGAAAGTCTATAAATGTGTAAGTAATTTTTCCTAACTCTGGATAGGTTTTAACTTTGACTTGATCTCCAGCTTTAATGCCTACTTTTTTTACAAAGCCTGAGGGGATAGTGACGGCAACGGAATTGCCGGTTTTGATGACTTTTTGAGACATGTTAGTTAACTAGGTCTTCTTCGCTACCTACTACCATAATGCGACTTTGAGAAAGGATGCTTAAAAGAAAAGGGTCGCGGCGTTCTTTTCTAAATTGAAATTCGTCTTTGCTCATGACTGTATAGTTGATTTCGTTGCTACGCTCTGCTTCTGCTTTTCGGACAATAGCGGCAAGTTCGGGCATGACAATGTCACCAACAATTAGAATGTCAACCTCGTTTTGATCTCTTTTTAGTTGATGGACAAATTTGCCAGAAAACATGACAAATTTTACTTTACCTAGTTTGGCGCGGCGAGAACGAATTTCGCCGCCAAGATCGGTAGTTTTGATAACTAAATTGGTAAGATCATGATAAAAATCATACTGAGGATTGCAGTAATAATAGAGCCTATTACCACGAGCTTCGCTTTTTAATATTCCTTTTTTATCCAAACGTTTTAATTCTCTTCTGACTGCATTGATTTCTTCACCAGCTTTGCGAGTGAGTTGACGAACGTAATACATCTCTTTGGGATTTGAAAAGAAAATTTTGAAAAGCTTGACTCTGACCCGAGAAATCATGAAATCTTTGAGGCTTGCCATGAAATCTCCTTTGCGGACAGGAAATTGATGATACTAGAATAGCATATTGTTGCAATATTGCAATAAACAGAGACAAATAGCAATTATTGAATACTGATTGTAATCGAAAATTAAGAAGAGAAAAAAAGTTGTTCAAATTAATAGCTTACGTCGGATCCTTTAGCAAGAATTTCAATGAAAATACGGCCGCGAACAAATTTTACTTCTTTGCCTTTTTTGTCAAAAAATTGAGTGCGGGCAGTGCGGCTGTCCTTTTCCCAAGTACCTTTGACAACTTCCCCATTTTGAAAAATTATAGCCTCACCTTTACCGATAGTGGTGTAAAGCATATGTTTGAGTTCGTCAATGGGCCCTTTTTCAATAGTAAATTGAATGATAATGTTTTTGGCGGTTAGTTGTTGACCAGTATTATGATCAACAAGAGATTCGCCGCCGTTGACTCGTTTATACTCGTTTGATTCTTGATCGTATTCCCAACGAACATCGTATTGCTTGAAACCTTCCCAGAAATCAAAACTAATGTTACTCATACTGCCACGATCGTCAGCATCGTCTGCAAATTTCCATTCTTTAAAAGTTTTGTCCCAACTCTCACCGTCTGGATTCTTATTAGTCCAACCACGCTTTTCGGTTTGTCCCCACAATTTAGCACTAGTAGTCATCATAGTATGTTCTGTGGCAACAGTGCGACCAAGGCGTTCATAATCACGCCAGAACGTAGGAAAGCCTACTGAAAATTGGTTAATGTCGTTACCTGTTCTGCCACCCCAGCCGTATTTTTGAATTTGCCCCAACGCGTTGGCTGGTCCTGGAGTGTTGGCACCACCAACATGAACATAGAAAGGATATTTGCCATATTCAGAAGCCCAATCAAGATAATAGGTTCGGGCACTTCTAACCGGGCCAATAAGAGTGTCTTTAGCAACTACGTCACAGTAAAAAACTGCCAAAAAACGAGTAATGCCGCCTTCTGCAACAGCTTCGTATATAACGTCTGCTTCGGATAAGCCGGATTGAGGACGAGAATCTAGATGATTTTCAACCATGATGGTTAATGGGCTGATGCGAGACCAAGCTTTTTCTTCGATATCGGTGTATTTCTTGCCGTTGATGGGACATTCTTTGTTTCTGGGGGCGTTGGGATCGATCGCTAATTCTCCCTCAGCTGTCGTGGGAAGAGGAGCACTAGAAGTTATGGGACTAGTTCTTAAATAGCGGAAAGTGGCAAAAGAAGCGCCAGTGGAGACTAAATAAAGTGCAACTGCAGCAATAATAGTGGAGCGTTTTTTCATTTTCTTTTTACTTTTTTATTTGACTGAGCTTGTTTGACTACAAGCTGTTCTTCTTTACTAAGTTGGAGATTAGCCCCTTTTGAGTTTTTAATAGATTTGGCATAAATTCGTGTTTGGTCACGGTTGTGAAGTGAGGTAATGACAAGACCATCATTGTTGTCATCAAGTAGTACCAAACAAAAACTCTGGTTGCCACCAGTGTCTCTAAATGGATTGTACCGCAAAAAGCCTATTTTTTGCAGATGGAATTTGGATTGGGAATTGATAAGATCAACTGCTTGGTTTAGGTGGGTGATTTCACCTCCAGCTTTTTTAAGATCATCGGCAATGCGATTAAGAATAGATTTTAAATCTTTTTTACTGATGCCTGAAGTGAAACGACGATATGTCTTCATCGACTGAATTAAAATTACTGTAATGATTGTGAGCCAAACAAATAAAACAGCGAGAGTAATTGCTGGGATCCAAACAGAAATTTGGTCTAATTGCATATAACCTTGATTTTACTTTTTAATAGGTATGAGCGTCAATGAGCTTGCTTTTGGTATTCAAGTATGACTACAATTTTACATATGGGAAAAAGGAAACGAAGAACTAAAAAACAAAAAGTGATTGCTCAAATGAGGAGAAAGAGAGGAAATGACAGGAAGGTCAGTTTGGAAATTGTTGAAAAAAAATCAATAAATTTAAAAAAAAAGATTAAAAAAATTAGCACTAGTGAATTTTTTAGTTATGATCCGAAGCTAATTGTTGATGATTTAAAAAGAACAATTATAATGTCGCTGGTAATATTGGGAGTTGAGTTAGGTTTATGGATTTATTTTTCTTAAATTGAAAGGAGGTGATGGAAGTGGATTTTTATTGTGTCAAGTGTAAAGCTAAAAAGAACTCAGATGATTATGAAGAGGTAACAACTAAAAATAATCGAAAAGCGGCCAAGTCAAAATGTCCTGACTGTGGAACAGGAATGTATCGAATCATGGGTAAAGCCTAAACTGACGAGTGATTTGAAGTGAAGCCTAATAGTCTGCCTTAAGTTATCGGGCTTAGTTTTGGTGGAAAAAAGATAATTTTTTAAATTTGATAACCAGACCTAAATTGGGAATTGTTGTATACTATCTAATCTAAAGGAAGGTTATGTATCAGCCAAATGCCAAGATATTAGAAAAATATGCAGATGTATTGGTAAATTATGCTTTAAGCTCTGGGAAGGGTGTAAAACAAGGTGAGGTGGTTCAATGTATGGTGCCTGATGTGGCTAAACCTATGCTTGAGCCTTTGCAAAAGGCGATTTTGAAATCAGGCGCTCATCCTATTATGAGAATGTTACCAACAGGATTGGATAAACCATTTTATGAATTTGCAAATGAGGAGCAATTGACATTTTTTCCAAAAAAATATTTGAAAGCGAGGGTGGATTTAATTGATCATTCAATTCGTATTTTGGCTGAGCATGATTTGCATGAGTTGAAAGACACTAATCCTAAAAAAATTGTGAAGGCGGCGGAATCGAGAAAAAAGGTCCGTGAATGGCGGAATAACAAAGAATATGCTGGTGATTTTACGTGGACAATCGCTATTTTTGGCACAGAAGCGATGGCCAAGGAATCAGGGTTAACTTTGAAAGATTATTGGAAAGAAATAATTAAAGCTTGTTTTTTAGATTTTAATGATCCGATTGGTAAGTGGAAAAATATAAATAAAGAACAAGAGCGGGTTAGAAAACAACTCAACTCTTTACAGATTGATCGTTTGCATGTTAAAGGCAAAAAAATAAATCTTTGGATTAAGTTGGGAAAACAAAGAAAATGGAATGGTGGTAGTGGTAGAAATATTCCAAGTTTTGAAATATTTGTCAGCCCAGATTGGCGAGGAACCAATGGATATATAGAATTTAATCAACCACTTTATCGGTATGGTAATTTAATCGAAGGAGTGAAACTTAGATTTGAAAAAGGCATAGTAGTTGAGGCGAAAGCAGTAAGGGGAGAAAAGTTATTAAAAACGATAATAAAAAGACCAAATGCTGATAAGATTGGTGAATTTAGTTTGACTGATTCTCAAGCTACAAGGATAACAAAGTTTATGGCTAATACTCTTTATGATGAAAATGTGGGAGGTAAATATGGGAATACGCATATAGCCTTGGGAATGTCATATAAAGATACCTATGATGGAGATCCAAGAAAATTGAACAAAAGTGATTGGAAAAGTTTGGGTTTTAATGATTCGGGCGAGCATTGTGATATTGTAAGCACCCAAGATCGGATAGTTACGGCCTATATAAAAGATGGAAGTAAAAAAGTGATTTACAGGCAGGGAAAATTTGTAATTTAGATGTGAAGATTTTTCAAAAAGTGAACAAGTCGTTCCTGAATTGGGCAGGGTTATTATATTTGTTAAATTAAAAACTAAAATTTAATGGTTTATTTCTTTTTGGCAGAGATTGCTTTCCAAAGTTCGTAGAGACCACCGAGTCCGACAAGAATATAGGTAAATTGAACTAAGGTGCCTGTAGTGCCAAGAATAGATTCAACAACGTTAAGGCCGGCAACACCAATAAATCCCCAGTTGAGGGCACCAAGAATAACAAGAACCCAAGCAACCCAATCAAGATTTTTTTTCTTCACAAATATCACCTCCCTTCTTAAAGATTATCCATAAAGTACGATTCGCTTAATTTAAGCTTATCATGACTGCCTGAGGTAAAGTCAAGGAGAATAATTGACAGCCTGGTTAAATAATTGTACTCTGGTAAAAAGTAAATATTGGAGGAAATATGGCAGCAGATTTAGTTATGCCTACCAAATATATTGATACAGTTAAAAAAGTTGTCACTCAGCCAACTCAATTTTTTAAATCAATGCCAACGACTGGCGGCTATGTGCATCCGACAATTTTTTTGTTGATAAACAGCGCGATTGGTTGGGTAATATCAATGTTATTTTATGGAGTTTTTAAAGGTCCTTTTAGAGCAGCAGGGGCAGATTTTTTTGGAGTGTTAGTAATGTTGCCAATGGTAATTATTGGAGTGTTAATTGCAGCAGTGATTTTTCATATTTTGGCAAAATTACTGGGAGGCAAAGGAAAATTTGAAGGTAGTTATCGAGCTATTTGTTATGTTTCGGTAACCAGCATAGTAAATGGAATTCTAGTAGTGGGATTTTTGGCCGCTTTATATGGCTTTTATCTAGGGGTTTTGGGATTTAAGGGAGTCCATAAGTATTCAACTGGGAAAGCGGTAGCAACTTTATTAATACCAGTGGGATTGCTGATGTTTTTGGGAATGATAGCTGCAGCGATTGGAGGATTAGCTTTGTTTAAGTCTGGGTAGAAATATAAATTGGAGAGAAGTCAGAGAAGCTGCTAAAGAAATTAGAGAAATTCAAGAGGTTTTAGAAGAAAGTTCTGAGGATGTAGAAAAGCAATTGGAAGAATTACAGAAATAACTTAAAAATTTAGAAGAGTAGTAAAAAAATAAAAATGTTTGATTTCCCTGCCTTTTTTTGTGGTAATATAAGTTATTAATATTTGTTGGAGAGGAATGAAAAAATTATCTAAAGCAGACATGCAATTTACGGTGGAGCAACTAAGAAAAGATGCGGTAATATTTACCTTGGAATCAATTGCAGTGACAATTTTAGCCATGCTACTTTTTTCTGGATTACAGTTCATTGCTTTTCAATATCCGGTAATGGCTGAGCAATTGCCTTTGATTGCTGAGTTATTATTGATTATTCCGTTGGCTTTTTGGGTATTTGTAGTATTTGGAAATATGTGGCGATGGATGAAGATAAACAAACTGGAAAGGTTGCTTTAGCTTAATTTCTGGCGAGTAAATTCAGAAAAGATGTGATAATGGCTAACACCAAACCGCCGATAATGGCGGTTGTAAAGTTTTGGATGGCGAAACCTGGAGTAATGTTGGCTGCGAGCATAAGCAGTAAGACGTTTAAAACTAAGCTGAAGAGTCCCAAAGTTAAAAAGGTGATGGGTAAAGTAATTATTTGAATAATGGGTTTGATAAACAGATTAATAACTCCAATAACAATAGCTGCAATAACTGCAGCAGTGAGATTGTCAATAATAAAACCAGGAACTAGATAGGCTGTAATCGAAATGGCAGCAGTAGTGATAATAAGTCGACCCAACATTCTCATAGTTACCAATTTAGCTTAGTATGTATGAAATCTCAATGTCTTTATGTTTAAGTAGAGCCTGAGGGAGAAGATTCTGAATCAGATTCTGGAGAAGCTTTAGGTTTGGGAGTAGCGCCAATTCTCAAACCAGTAATAATTTGAATATCAATGTCTTCTGCGTCGGACAAAGAATCTTGCTCAACGTCTTGGTACAAATCTTCTAATTTCTCAACAATCTCATCTTTGATTAAATCAGGTACATCTGTAGCAAATGATGCTTGAACTGCTTGGTGATCTTGCTTGCTGGCATTGCCGACATCGATCTGAGAATAATCAAGGTCGGAAAGCTCATCTTGTAAAAACTTGGCTTCACCAGCAATACCGGTGCCGTTCAAGACTTGAATGGTAATTTCGCTTCGATCAATTTCTGGTGAAGGCTCGGGAGTAGGTGAAGGAAAATCTGTTTTGACTGTAACTGGCTCGGGAATAGGTTGAGGTTGAGGAGTGCTGCGGGGTTTGAAAATAAGAAAACCAATTAGGCTTAAAAATAAAATGGCGATAACAATGATTATCCAAACCGGGATTTTTTTGGGAGATTTTGAAGGAGTTTGGGTATAGGCAGGACGATCAGCTTGAAAATCTTTTTGTTCTACTGCGTCCATAATTAGTGTAGCTTAAATTTTAACTGTTGTTTCGGGTTAATTCAAGTGCTTTACAAAAAGATTTGATTTGACAATAATGGAGGTATGGCTAGTAATAAAAGTAAAAAACTAGATGAAGCTGTAAAAAACCTAAATACTCAAGTCAAGGGGGGAACTCCGGGTGATGATATTTCATTGGCTCATGAAGTAGTAATTAGTGATGATGAAAAAAAAGATGTAGGACTTGAAGATCCAAAAAAAACCTCGCCGGCGATAAGAGATGAACAAGCGTTTGGAGGTGATGCAGCAGCTTTGACCAGTGATGATGATATTGATGAGGTGGGCAAAGATTATGGGGTGCGTTATAAAGACGAGGAAGAATTGGATATAGCTAAAAAAATTGACATTCAAACTCAACCTGGGCCACCAGAAATTGAAGAAGAAGAGTAGGTTATTTTAAGTTGTTGATAAAAAAATTTAAATCTCTAACCACAACAAGATTCCAACTAGGACGAAGATCGTGGTCAGCTCCTGAATACTGATAGAAGGTAGCTTCTTTTTCTAATTCTTCCAGTGAATCTGCAAGTTCCTGATTCCACTCGAAAGGCACAGAGTCATCTGCAGTGCCCTGGTGAATTTGAAGCGGGGCTGTAATCCAATCGTAATAATTATGAATAGAATAAAGGTTTGCGTCGTAATCTTGTTCAAAAGCAGCTAAAGATTTTCTTAAAGCTTTGCCGTAATCCTCAAATTCGTCGGTGTAATAAAGAATGTTGTAAGGAAAAGGTTTGCTCACTGGAGCCCAGAGAGTAGTGGGGTAAGATTTGCCAGTAATTTCAAGTACAGCTAGAGCAATTTGGCCGCCATTGCTGTGACCCCATATGCCAATTTTTTCAGAATTTACTTGAGGAAAGGTATCAATGGAAGCAAGTAAATCAAGGACTGTGGTGGTTTTTTGAAGTCTTGCTTCGAAGACATCTACAGACTCAAGATCTGATTTCCCGTAACCTAAAAAGTCGGGCGCTAAAGTTAGATAGCCGTTTTGAGCAAAGACTTTAGCAGCATTTTTAGTGCCTGTGCCCGTTTCATAAATAGCGGGGTCAACCCAACCACGCAGCATAACGATGACGGGAAAAGGTCCTTTACCTTGAGGAATATTGGCTTGACCTGTTACTTTTTTGTTTGAAGTTTTAAAAGAAAATAGATAACTAGTGTATTGTTCGTCTTCGAGCAATGTTTCTCCTAAGCTGATTTGGTTACTTGTAAATTGAGTAGCTTGTAAATTGTCAAATGTATACTGCTCTAAAGGTTTTGGTTTTATGTTTACAATTTTTTCAGCCATTGGAGAAAGAAGCTTATTTTGATTAACTTGTTCCCTACTCCACCAACCGAGTAAAAAAATGAAAAGGATAAGTAGTATTAGTAGAAACAATTTAATTATTTTGTTCATGAGACTAAAGTGTGTTGTTGAGGTCGATATTGAATAGCTTCGGCTAAATGGCCAACCTGTATATTATCATTAGATTCAAGATCTGCAATGGTGCGAGCAATTTTGATCATTTTAAAATAGCTTCTGGCTGTTAAGCCAATTTTAGCAGTGGCTTGGGTTAAAAAACTCTTGGCTTGATTTGAAAGAGGCACAAATTTTTTAATTTGTTTGGTACTCATTTCGGAATTGGTGATAAGATTGGTTTTTCGAAAACGTGTAAGTTGGGCGTTTCGGGCTTGATTGACTCTGGATCTAATAGTTTTTGAGTTCTCTATTTTGGTGGGATCGTGCGAGGTAAGACTCGTTAATTTAACTTCGGGAACATTAACGTGGAGATCAATACGATCCATAATGGGGCCGGAGATTTTTTTCTGGTAGCGAACTATTGCCCCTGGTAGACAAGAGCAATGTTTTTTTTGACTGCCAAAGTAACCACAAGGACAAGGGTTGGCAGCGGCAATGAGAATAAATTGAGCAGGAAAACTGGCAGTGGCAATAGCTCGAGAGATTTGGACTATACCGTCTTCTATAGGTTGGCGTAGGCTCTCTAAAACATGGCGTGGAAATTCAGGAAATTCATCTAGAAATAAAACTCCTCTGTGGGTTAAGGATATTTCACCTGGCTTGGGCTTGGAGCCACCACCAATAAGACCGATGCGACTGGTAGTGTGGTGAGGGTTTCTAAAAGGACGAGTCGTTATTAAAGCTTTACCTTGAGGAATTTGACCAGAAATTGAGTAAATTTTAGTTACTTCCAAGGATTCTTGCTCGGTTAAAGGGGGAAGGATGCTAGCAAAAGCGCGAGCGAGCATTGTTTTGCCTGCACCAGGAACTCCATACATAAACAAATTGTGGGCCCCTGCAGATGCAATTTCTAGAGCGCGCTTGGCGTGTTCTTGACCATGAACATCACTCATTTCAATGTCGTATAGTTGTTCATTCAATAGTTGGTTAAAGTTTGTAGGTGGTATTTTTTTAATAAGTTTGAGTTTAGTGAGGTGAGAGACTAGTTGTTTAATTGATTGAACAGGAAAAATATTGACTTCCTTAACAATTGAAGCTTCTGTGGCGTTTTTTTGAGGAAGAAAAACGTTTTTAATCCCCTCTTTTTTGGCCATTAATACTAAAGGCAAAGTTCCATTTGTTGGCCTTAAAGTGCCTTCAAGAGAAAGTTCTCCAAAAACTACGGCATTATTAATGCTAGCTGAAATTTCTTGAGAACCAATAAGAATTCCTAGAGCGATGGGTAAATCGTAAGCTGGTCCTTCTTTGGGAAGATTTGCTGGAGCAAGATTGACGGTAATTCTTCTGGCAGGAAAATTTGTTCCTGAATTTTGAAGAGAAGCACGAACGCGCTCTTTGGATTCTTCCACAGCCTTATCGGGTAAACCAACAATAGTAAAACTAGGAAGGCCACGTGAGGCGACGTCTACTTCAACTTCTATCAGAACGGCATCAAGACCAACAATGGCGCCAGAATTTATTTTGGCAAGCATTAATAAGGAGTATAGCGGGAGAATTTATTGATTAGCAAATGATAAGTATGAGAGCAAAGTGATAGAAAGAAAAAGGCAGTAGTAAGCAAAATAGTGAAGCTTGGCTTTGCGGATGATAATTTTTAGAATTTTTAGTGCCATAAAACCAGTTATGGCTGAAATTAACATGCCAATTAAAGAGGGTGTAAGGTTATTGTAGGTAAATTGAGAATAGTCTTTAACATGCAAAACTAGAGCGCCAATGATGGCGGGAATGGATAAGAGAAAAGAAAAAGAAAAAGCAGCTGATTTTTTAAGTCCAGTAAACAAGCCAGCAGAAACAGTGCTACCTGAGCGAGAGATTCCAGGTAAAATGGCTAAAGCTTGGAAAATACCAATGATAATGGCGTTTTTATTTGAAAGTTTGTTGATAGTATTGTTTTCTTTGTGCAAATACTTGGTGACAAAGAGTAAGCTGGCAGTAACTAAAAGTGAGAGAGCAACTAAGGAAAGAGAGCTGAAAAGAGTTTCAATTGCCGGTTCAATGAGTAGGCCGACAATAATAGCAGGAACAGTGCCGATAATGATGAGTTTGATTTGATGAGTGTTGAGTTTGAAAATTTCTTTTTTGAAAAAAATAAAAACTGCAATAAGAGTGCCGACATGAACTAAAATATCGAATAATATTGGAGGAGAGGCAAGATTAAAAAAGGTTTGAGCAACAACTAAATGGCCGGAACTTGAAACCGGTAAAAACTCAGTCAGACCTTGAATAAGGCCTAAAATAACTGCCTGAACCAAGCTCATTTCTTTAAATCTTTCTTGAGTTTTGAATACCACTCGTCCATTATTTTGGCAACCACGTCTTTGGATCCGAGTCCAAAAGCAAGACCTAAGCTTAAAGCAAGCATGGCGACAAAGCCGATGAAGAAGGTAGATAGAAATTGCTGAGCAATGCCAAGTTCAGTAATGGCAGCCATGATGGTAAAAACAACGACAATGTAGCCGGTGATTTTGCCCATGAGTCTACCGGTACTCACATCAACGCTGCTAACTGCACCTTTAACTACACTTTCAACGACTCCAGCAATAACGACACCAACTGTTAAAACTAGGACTGCGGAGACAACTTTGGGAACGTAAGTTAAGATGCTATTTAAAAATGCAGAGACCGTGGTTAAACCTAAAAGATTGACTGCAGCAATAAAAAATACCAAGATAATCAACCAACGAACTACTTCTCCGAGAATTTCTTCTACTTTGCCAGTAACTTCAGCCTGATTTAAAAATTTTCTAATGGCGCCTTTTTTGACCAAATTGGATAGCTTGATTAATCTTAAAAATTTAATGATGACAGCTTTGGACCATTTAGCCAAAAGTAGACCTGCAAGAAGAACAATAAGAGCGCCAATTAAAGTAGGTAAAAAAGTAACAACATTGGTCATGACATTTGCGCTTGCAGTAAATAGAGCTTCTTGCCAATTGCTGATGACAATTTGATAAATCATATGTCACCTCCTTTCCAGTGAGAATTTTTTAAATATAAGCTCATTGTGAGAGAAAACTTAGTTTTTGTCAAACTATAAATTACGAAAAACCCCCGCATTTACGGGGGTGATTTCGTTATTTTACTTGGAAATTGTAAGCCAGATTCTGTTCGCCCGCTAAGCGAGCTTAGCAATCATCTGTCTAATGCCCCTACCTTAGACCTTACGGAAGCGGTTTAGGCGGTCAATTCGAGGGTTGCAGCGAGGAGGATTACCCGTTTCACCCTTCGCTTCGCGAAGGCTCGTCTCTGTTGCTCTAACTGGCGGTTACCCGCTCTTACTTAAAGTAAGACACTCTGCTTCCAGCTGTCTGGACTTTCCTCTCTATACACAAAAATTGTAAAGAGCGATTGCTGCCTTTCCAAGTGGGTATATTATACCAAATATATGAAAATAAACATAATTGAGTAAAAAGATTGCTCTTTTTTACTTCTTTTTCACGAGGGTACTATGTGAGTACAATTCTTGAAAAATGACTCGTATCAAAAGAAAAAGTGGAATTGATAATGCTGCTAGCCCTATTCCTCCTAAACGAAAGCCTGTGAGTAAAATAAGAATAGTAACAACGGGATTGAGTCCAATAATTTTTTGCATGATTTTGGGAGTGAGAAAATTGCATTCAATTTGCTGAACTAAAAAATAGAGAGCAGTAACAGCCACAGCCATAGGTAGAGAAAAAGTAATGTAGGCAACAATAATTGCAGGAATAGCTGAAACTGTAGGGCCGATGTTGGGAATAATTTCTAATAATCCAGCTAGAATAGCTAGGGGTAGAGCGTAATCAATATTTAGTAAGCGAAGGCCAGTATAGGTTGCTAAGCCGATAAGAAACATCAGTGTTAGTTGTCCTCTAATCCAGGTGCCAACTCTATGCTCAATTTCTCTGACAAATTTTTCTGCTCGTGCTTCGGCGCCATCATTGCCAAACATCCAAACTAGATGTGTATGAAGTTGTTTTCTTTCAATTAAGAGATAAAAGGTCATTGCTAGTAGAGTGATAATGACAACAGCAACTCCAAAAGCAGAAGTTATGACTCTAAGGGCTTTGGGTATAGAGGTTAATTGATTAGCAATTATTTGAATGTCCTGTAGATTAATTTCTAAAGAACTTATATATTTTGTGAAGTTTTCGAATGGAATTTGGGAAAGAAGAGCAATCGTTTCGTCAATAAGGGGAGGGACTATGGCGCTGATAGCTGCAATTAGAGAGCCAAAAAAAAGAATGTAAACAATCCAAATGCCTAGACCTCGGGGAATTCTATATTTTTCTAAAAAAGTCACTAGAGGATTGAAAGCTGTAGTTAAAAGAATAGCTATAAAGAGGATAAAAATAATATCCTTAATTAGATAAATGCCATATATGCTAATTAAAAATAAAACTGTAAAGATAATGGTGCGATGACTTATTTCAATTTTCAATACATCTTTTTTCATAATTACTTGTTGTTAAGTATACCAGTGGTTGATTTGACGTACAATAATTTGAAGATAATTCTTTTGAGTGATATCAAACCAGTGAATTAATGGGTTTGTCTTAAACCATGTTAGTTGGCGACGAGAATATTGTTTTTCGGCAGTAATCCAATCTTGAATGGCTTGGGTCCTAGAAATTTGTTTGTTTAAAAGTTTTCGGATTTCTTGGTATCCAGTGGAAGAGAAAGCTTGAGTGTTCCAATTGGGATGTTTTTTAATGAGTGTAGAAACCTCTACTTCCATACCATCTTTGAGACGTTGATTAACTCTTTTTTCAATTCTACTGTCGATGACTGATTGGGGTGCGGTAATACCAATCCATAAAATATCCAGTTTAGGCAATGATTGTATGGGAGTGGTATTGTGAGTTTGTTCAAACTTAGATATTTCAATGGCACGAATGAGGCGGCGCGGATTTTGTTGATCAGCTTGATTCATTGAAGAAAATCTCTGAAGGTTTATTTTTTTTAGCTTAATCTGCAACTGTTTGAGAGTCAATGAATTTAGCTGGCGACGAAGAGGAAAGTTGGGACGAATATTTATAGAGTCGATAGGCTTGATGAGGCTATTAAGATATAGACCAGTGCCACCAACAATAATAGGAATTTTTTGTGTTTTTAAAAGATTATTGATAAGTTTTAAGGCAAGCTGATGAAAGTGGGCAACGCTAAAATCTTTGCTTGGATTGACGAGGTCGTAACCCCAAAGTTTTATGTTATCAATTAGATAGTAAATAAGTGGTTCGTTATTAAAAATTATTTTTGAATGATGTGATTTGCTATTTTGTGGAATATCTTTGCCAGTACCAATATCCATGTTTTTATAGACTTGGCGAGAATCAGCTGAAATGATTTCACCTGAAAATTTTTTAGCCAGTTTTATGCCAAGAGAAGTTTTACCAGTTGCAGTAGGTCCGCAAATAATTAGAACTTTTTTCATTCAATTAACTAACGATTTTGGGGCGATTGCCAAGATTCTTTTTGTTAATAAGATCGTCTAATATTTTCCAACGGCGTTTTTTTTCTTGGGGAGAAATTGTATCTTGATAGATCTTCCAGGCAGCGGTGCCAGGACGAGGAGAGTATTGAGCTACAAAAGCAACTTTGAAGTTGACTGATTTAGCAAGATTAACTGTATCTTGAAAGTCTTTTTTGGTTTCTCCTGGAAATCCAACAATGATATCAGTGCCCAAAATAGAGTCAGAAATTTTACGGCGAATTTTGTTGACAAGGTTAAGATAGTCTTTCCGAGTGTAACCACGATTCATTCTTTTTAATATTTTATTGCTACCAGATTGGACAGGCAAGTGAATAAAGCGATCAATCTTTTTGTTTTGAGCGATTTCATCAATTAATTTATCGTAAAAATCCCAAGGATTGCTGGCAAAAAAGCGGATTGTTTTAATTCCTGTTATTTGAGAAATTTTTTGCAACAGCGAAACAAATGGTGGAATGTTGTTTGGTTTTAAATATTGTGATTTATTGGAAGGAAGATCCACTGGCTTTAATTTGTTGTTTTTACTCATGAGTAGTTTTCTAGCCCCAACACCTACTTTTTCTAAACCCCACGAGTTTACGTTTTGACCAAGTAGGGTAATTTCTGTGTAGCCCTGATCGGCTAATTGAGTAATTTCATTTAAGATATCTTTTTTGGGGCGTGATTGTTCCCTACCACGTGAGTAAGGAACGATACAAAATGTACAGAAAGAATTACATCCAGTAGAAACAGGTACCCAAGCATGATTTTTATCTTTTCTAATAGAAGGATTGTTTAAGCCCACTTCACCGATAGGAAGAATTTCGTCTATCATGGGGAGAAGTTGATAAAGTTGTTGATTACCATGATGAGTCATGCATCCAGTGAGAATAAGTTTTGGATTTTTTTGCTTTGATTGTTTAAAGTGCTTTATAACATTGACTAAAAATCCTCTCGCTTTGTCTTCGGCGCGTTGTCTGACTGAGCAAGTATTAACTACAATTTCGTTAGCGGTTTGCCAAGATTTTGCTGGTTTAAATCCACGAGATTGATAGTCGCCTTCAATGCGTTCACTGTCAGAGGTATTGGCTTGGCAACCAAAGGTCTTAATAAAGTATTTCATCGTAGTGTATTCTACCAGGCTAAATAGAGATGTTGAAGCTTAACTGGAGGCTGAAGAATATTGAGTCAGAGCGTATTGCCAAAATGTGTGACTAAGATAAAAGAAAAGACCTGAGGCAAAAATAGCTAACAAGCCATTTTGTAGGGTTAATAGTCCTAAAAACGCTTTGGCAGGAAAGGTAAAAATAAGACCTATCGGGATAACAAAAGTTAATATTGCTCGAATACTATCGACATAGATATCAATGGGAAAACGAGCCATGAGTGATAGGTCTCGAAAAATCAATATGGTGTGATCGACTTCTGTAGTTAATACCCCTAAAGCGGCTACAGCAGTGTGGACAGCGGTAATTAGGATTATGCTGGAAAGACTAACCAAGATGAGCATGATTGCTTGTTGAATGTTGAGACTGATACCTTGTTTAATCAGGGCGATGACAACAACTATCAATAAAGGCATATCAAGAAAATCAGTTTGGCGAGTTAAGGCCTGAAATAATGGATTTATAGGTTTGACAAGGCAAAAATCAAATTCTCCACTGATTACTTGTTGTCTAAACCAATAAATCCCTCTAAAAAACAGCTGGCCAAAAAGGTCGAAAACATTGAATACTAAAAAGAAAGTAAAAATTGTAGAAATTTCATAGCCAGCAATTTCTTGGATATTATCTCCTAGGACGAATAAAAAATAAATAAAAAAACCAAAGCGCAAAAATTTACCTAAGATAAACATTAGCGATGCTCCCCTGGTGGCTAAGTTGGTGCTAAGTGATAATTTAGCTGAAGTCCACCAGACATGCCAATATTTTTTAAAATTTTTCATCGACCATAGGCTCCGTATATTTTTAGTCCTTTATGCCACATAAATTTGGCTAGCGCCCAAAGCAATACTGTCCATAAGAGCATATTTCCAGCAGAAAAGAAGATTTGGGAACCTGAAATTCTGCCAAGATAAACTTGAAGAGGAGTGAAAAGAAAGTGGGCTGAAGGAAGTAAATTGACAATGTTAAAAATTGGTTTGGGTAAGATGTCTAAAGGAAAGAGTCCGCCGGATAAAAATTCTAAAACAGTAAAAATTAAAAACCTTTGAGGCCATCCATTGCTTTCTGGATACCAAAAGGTGGTCATGCTGATAATAAAAGAGAAATAAAAATACATGATCATGGCTAATCCGGATAGTAATAAAAATTGAACTAGAGTTAAAATGTTTGTTTGAAAAAATAAAGATGGTCGAAAAATGAAAAACAAAATAATGATTTCAATAAGGCTAAAAACTATGTTTAGTGCTTTATCGGCAAAGTCGCGAAATAGCCAATATTTAAAGTAGTTTAGGGGTTTGATGAGGTAGTTATTTAAATCTCCTGAAGATATTTCTCTTTGAGCATCGATGCTTCTAGAGCTAAATACGACGGCTCGCATTAGAGATGTTCCTAACACATAAGTTAAAAGAGTGACTTGATCGTAACCAAAAGAATTGGGGTTTTTGGTGGTTATAGCCAACCAAAGAAAATATATGGTGATTATTTGAATAACAGATCTAACCCGCCACATGATGAAATTGAGGCGATAGATAAAACCGTTTTCCCAACTAATTTTGGCGGCAGTGATATATTTTTTGAATGACATTAGCGCTTTTTGGAGGATTTCATTTTGCCGGTGAAGACTTCGCGAATAATGGCTTCGATAGGTGGTTCTTCAATGACTAGATCTGCAACTGGAAATTTGTCTAAAAGGTCGGATGCTTTTTTGGCGGCTTGATTACGAGGAACGTTAATACGGGCTTTAGGGTATTGATATTCGCGAACGTCTCCAAATTCGGCAAGTTCGCGCTGATTTATTTCTTTTGAAAAAACTAGACTGATAATTTTATTTCTGGCAAAACGATCAATGACGTCTTGAAGATTCCCGTCAAAAAGAAGAGTGCCGGAATCGATGATAATAACCCTCTTGGCTAATTTTTTGACGTCGCCCATATAGTGACTGGTAAGAAGAATAGTCGATTTAAATTGTTTATTGTAGTCTTTGATGAAATCGCGGACAGTTTTTTGCATGACAACATCAAGGCCAATAGTAGGTTCGTCTAAGAATAAAACTTTAGGATTGTGGATTAGAGCAGCAATAAGTTCACATTTCATTCTTTGTCCTAGTGAAAGTTTTCTGACTTGGATATTTAATATCTTTTGTACATCGAGAAGTTTTACAAGTTTTTTCAGTATTTTTTGGTATTGGTTGTCGGGAATTTCGTATATTTCTTTGTTTAAGATAAAAGTTTCAATAGGGGGCAAGTCCCACCAAAGTTGGTTTTTCTGACCCATGACAAGTGAGAATTGTTTTTGAAATGCTGCTTTTCTATCCCAGGGAGTAAAGCCTAGCACTTCAACTGTGCCGCTAGTAGGATAAAGTAGGCCAGAAAGACATTTCAAAGTAGTGGTTTTGCCAGCGCCATTGGGACCGATAAAACCAACTAATTCGCCTTCTTTAACTTCAAAACTAATATTGTTGACAGCCTTAACCTCCTTGTATTTTCGAGAAAATAGTGATTTGATAGAACCTTTTAAACCTGGTTCTTTTTCGTGTACTTTGTAGTATTTTTTGAGGTTTTTGACTTTAATGATTGACATACTTGCCTATTTTAACAGCTAGCCTGAGTGTTATGAACTAGCTGATGAATAATGTTTTATAGCAAAGTTGAAAAACCAGCTACTAAATTTTAGAGTGGCAATAGCAAAAAAGGTAAGAATGGCAAACCAGGTCCATTGAGGCCGGCCAAGTAGAAATTCTACAGGGACAGTAGTGACTAAGGTAACGGGAAGAACAAAAGTGAAAATACCTCTTAAAACACCTTTATAAAAAGGATGAGGGACTTTCCAAAATTGACGTAATCCTGGGAAAAAATAGTGCAAGTTATCGAAGCGGTCAAACCAAAAAGCGATGCACATGGTAGTAAACCAACCTGAGTAGATATAGATGCTGGCAATAATGAAGGCTAATATGCTAAGACTTATACCCATGGGTGTTGGAGTTATTTGTCCAAGATTTAGGGCATAAATTACGGTAAATAGTCCCAAAATAAAATTGGGCATATTATCGAAGCTAAAATCTTTGAAGGATAATAAGAATTGATGATTGATTGGTTTGATTAATTCAATGTCCATGGTGCCTTTATTAATTTTTTCTGGGATTCCACGCATGTTTTCCCACAGGGCTCCCCAGAGAACAAGTTCTAGCATGAAGTAAAATCCTTGGATAAGTAAAACTTGAGGCTTTGTCCATCCTGCAATTGAATCAACATTTAAAAATAACAGCTGATAAAAAACTAACATTAAGATCATCCAACCAATGCTGACTAAAGACCAAATAATAAAATCTTCTTTATACATCATTGCCCTGACAACAGAGTATTTGATAAAAAGCCAGTAAAGTTTTAAATAACGTTTCATGTTAATTACCAACGGCTGTGAATTTTTTGAGATTTTTGTTCCATAGTAACCGCATAAAAAATAGCAAGACTAAAAACCAAATGATTTCTAAGCCAAATTGATACAAAATGCTGATTCCTTGGATGTTGCCAAAATATATTTGAACGGGTAGGTAGTAGCGGAACTTAAAAGGCAGAAGCTCGGCAATTTGAGATAACCACTGAGGCATGAATTCAAACGGAATCATGCTACCAGAAAAAAGCCAACCTAACATCCATTTAAGATGCATTAAGCTTTTGGCTTGTTCAAAAACAAAACCCATAGAAAGAACCATAAGAGAGTAAATTGATTCCATAAGATAGGCAAATAATAAAATTGGAAGAATAAGCAAGTGAATTGTGTGTACCGGTGGCATAATGTTGGTAAATAGTGTCACTAAGACTATAACCGGCATTACAGCGACCAATGCACTCATGAAGCGCCAACTTAATTCGTTGGTAACTAAGTGACGCTTGAGAGATAATGGCTTGACTAGATGAGTAGCAATTCTACCTGATTGAATTTGTTTTAACATGTCTTCTTCAAAATGTGATCCGGTTAAATCTTGAAAAACGTAACCGGCAATATAATAGGCTATAAGCAAGCTTTGAGTATATCCGGCAATTGTGCCTCCATTCTCGAAAGCACTTAACCATATAACAACCATAGCAACTAGAGGCATGGCATCAATGGTACTCCAAAGTAGTAATTCTGCTCGATAATTGATTGCTTCTTTGATGCCTATAGCAAAAATTGCCCAGTATTTTTTAATGGTTTTTTTTATTCGTTTCATGTTCATAATTTAGTCTACCAGACTAAAAAGCCCCGCGGTGCGGGGCTTTATCTTTTTTGTTTAAAGATTACCACACCGATTTTTTTAGAGGTTTACCGACTCTGAAGTTGATAACGCGATGGGCCTTGATGGTTTGACGTTTATCTTCTTTGCCGAAAGGAACAACTTCTTTGTCAGCAACTTTGCTTAAATAAAAAGTGCCGAAGCCTGAGAGAACTACTTTTTCACCTTTGTTAAGAGCACGTTTGACTTCGGTTAGAAAAACCTCTACGGCTTCTTTGGCTGCCTTTTTGGTCAAGTGACCTTTTTTGGCAACTACATCAATTAGATCGGATTTGGTCATGGGCAAGCTCCTTTTTTTAATTATTTCCCCCTGTAAAGGTCATTACAGAGTTGTACGGATATATCCACTTTATTCTACAAGAAAATAAGAGTCAAGTACCAAATGGACTGAAGTATCAAATAAACCCTAGATTGTTTAAAGTTATTTAGCTACAGCCGAGGCTCGAGATTCACGGATAACGTTGACAGTAACGGTGCCAGGATAGGTCATTTCTTTTTCGATTTTTTGTTTAATCTTATCAGCTAAGACTACCATTTGATCGTCAGATAATTCTTTAGGGTTGGCGATTACTCTAACTTCACGGCCTGCTTGAATGGCAAAGGCTTCTTTGATTCCTTTAAAATCTTTGGCAATGTCTTCAAGTTTGGTGAGACGCTTAACGTATTCTTCGTAGTCTTCATAACGAGCTCCTGGTCTTGCTCCAGAAATAGCGTCGGCAATATAGACAAGAACAGATTCAGAAGAGGTGAATTCTTCATCCTCATGATGCTGAGCAACACAATCGATAATTTCTTGAGGTATTTGGTATTTTTTAAGAACATTAACACCAATATCGACATGACTACCCTCTTCGTCGGGTATAACCTTGCCAACGTCGTGAAGAAGACAACCGAGGCGGACAGTGTCAGTATTGGCGCCAACTTCTTGAGCTAAGGCGATACCCATTTTTGTTTCTTCTAGAGTGTGGGCAACCATGTTTTGGCCATAAGAAAATCGATATTTGAAACGACCAAGTATTTGAATTAAATCTTGAGGAAGGTTGTAAACGCCTACGGCATGGCAGAGTTTTTTACCTTCTTCAAACATGGTTTTTTCAATATCCCGACGAGCTCTTTTAACGTATTCTTCAATGCGAGCTGGTTGAATGCGGCCATCAGCAACAAGGCGTTTTAAAGCTTGACGAGCAATTTCACGACGAACTGGGTTGAAACTGGAAAGCCTAACTTCTCCTGGAGTTTCGTCTAGATCGAGGTCTACCTGAGTTGCTTTTTCAAAGGCGCGAATATTTCTGCCTTCTTTACCAATAATACGACCTTTGACATCATCATCCGGAAGTTTGACCGTACTAATGGTGTATTCAGCAACGTAGTCGGTCGCTCCATGTTTCATGGCATTGATTAGGATGTCACGGGCTTTTTCGTCTGCTTGTTGGCGAGCTTTTTCTTCAGTTTGCTTGATAATTTTAGCGATATCTTTACTAGAACGTTTTTCAACAGCTTCTATAATCTTTTTTCTGGCCTCTTCTCTGGTCATGGAGGCAGTTTTTTCAAGCTTGTTTAAAAGATCTTGACGTAAATTTTCAATTTCTTGGCGTTTTTGTTCGCTAGTTTTTTCTAAATGATTTAAAAGACGATCTTTTTCAGCTAAAGCAGCTTCTTTACGAGAAGTAATAATTTGTTTTTTGTCTAAACTTGATTGTTTAGCTGCAATTTCGTTTTGAATCTGGCGGTATTTTGTTTGAGCTACTTCTCTGATTTTTAAGGCTTCATCCCTGGCTTCAATAATTATTTCTTTGGATTGAGCTTGGGCATTGGTAATAAGAGCCTGTGTTTGAGGAGCAGGTATTTGAGGCTTTGGTTTAAATTTTTTGACTGATTTCTTTTTGATCGGTTTAGCAGACCTAGTTGGTTTAAACACACCAGATAAAGTATTGAATAATGACATAGATTCCTTTCCGAAGCTTTAAGCTTCGTAAACGCTTGATGTTGCGACCAATAGGAAAAGAGGGCTACTTAAGCCCGAGAAGATAAAAAGTTACAATTACGTGTTGATATTATAAGCATAAATTAAAACGCAAATCTTTCTAATCTATTGATCACGGTAAAAGTATTTTACTCCTCAAGCATCAGAGCGTCAATGGCGCTTTTGATGGTGGGATAATTGAAACCACGATATGCAAGCAACTGGAAAGCTTTTTGGCGTTTTTTTTGCATATTTAATTGTTTAAGACTTTTGAGTTTTTTTTGCAAGAATTTCTTGGCAATTTTAGCCCAATAATGAGAAGAGTGTTTATTAATATGCTTATTTATAATCTGTTTTGAAATGCCTTTTTTATAAAGATCTACATAAAGACGTTTGGGGCCGTGAAATTTGGATTTGGTTCTGGCTTCAATCCATTTTATGACAAATTTTTCATCATTTAATAAATCAAAATGATAAAGTTTTTTAATGATTTTGTTAATTATGGATTCAGATTGATTTTTATCCCTGAGTTTTTTTTTAAGATACTGGCGAATTTCCCATTCGCTTCGATCGCGATAGGAAAATAAATTGATCACTTGTTGAAAAAGCTTGTCTTGATTGATCACTTAGTCTTCTGAGCGCTCACCGACTTCTTTGGGAACGTCAGCACCAGATTTAACTTTTTGCCAAATTTTGGCCTCGATTTCTCGCGCTAACTTCGGATTTTCGTCTAAAACGATCTTAGTGCCTTCTCTGCCTTGAGCAAGAACTTTGTCCTCATATTTATAAAAAGAGCCTGATTTTTCAATAATATCGAATTCAACAGCTACATCAATTATGCTACCAGTACGACTAATACCACCAACATTCATGATATCGAATTCAGAAATACGAAATGGAGGAGCGACTTTGTTTTTGACAACTTTGGCACGATGGCGACTGCCAATGACAGTATCACCATCTTGGATATTACCAATTTTGCGCATGTCGATTCTGATTGAAGAGTAAAATTTTAAAGCTTTTCCTCCTGGAGTAGTTTCGGGATTACCAAACATAACGCCGATTTTCATGCGAATTTGGTTGGTAAAAATCATGGCAGTTTTACTTTTGCCGATAGCGCCAGTGAGTTTTCGCATGGCTTGGCTCATGAGTCGCGCTTGAAGACCAATTATGGAATCGCCCATTTCGCCTTCGATTTCAGCTTTGGGAACAAGAGCAGCGACAGAATCGATAACTATTACATCCAAACCACCAGAACGAATTAAGGTCTCGGTAATTTCTAAAGCTTGCTCGCCAGTGTCTGGTTGAGAAATTAAAAGATCATCCAAATTAACACCAATTGACTCAGCTCGCTGAGGGTCAAGAGCATGTTCTGCGTCGATAAAGGCAACTGTGCCGCCTGTTTTTTGGGCTTCGGCTAGGATATGAAGACAAAGAGTTGTTTTACCTGAAGTTTCAGGACCGTAGACTTCGGAGATCCGGCCACGAGGAATACCACCGACTCCTAAGGCAAGGTCTAAGGCAATAGATCCTGTAGGAATAGATGCCACTTTTTTGTCTGTTTGACTTTCACCAAAACGCATGATAGCCCCGGAACCGTATTGTTTTTGGATTTGATCTATGGCCATTTTGACGGCGGTTAGTTTTTGTTTATCCGATGAATTATCTTTCTGCGGGCGTCCTGATTTTTTGGACATGCAACTCCTTTTTTAAGTAAGGTTGAGTAAGTTTTCTCATTGTTGCATAGCTGTTTTTAAAAAACAAGATTGTTTTGGTAAAATAGTAACTACGGGGAGTAGTACAGTGGTAGTATGCGCGCATGGGGTGCGTGCGGCGGGAGTTCGATTCTCCCCTCCCCGACAAAAAAATATGGCAACTGAATATATAAAAGAAAGTAGATTTGGCAAGATCGTGGGGGTCTTGATTGTGGTGGCGCTTGTTCTATTGGTGGTGTCAGGATGTAGAAGGTTATTTATCGGAACTTTTAAGGGTGGGAATAATTCTGAGGATAGCGCTAAACAAGCTAAAGAGAAAGAGCAAGTTAAGGGAGTTGAGGTGGAAGAGAAAAAAGAAAAACAAGAAAGAATATACAAAAACGATTCATGCGGGGTAGAGTTTGAATATCCAGCTGAGTGGGAATATGAAGAAGGTAAAAATAGTTTTATTCATGATGATTTTGGAAAAGTGAACTTAAGCTGTGAAGATGTTGAGAACATCCCTGAAACTGGTGAACAATTGGAGATTGGTAAGATTTTAGGAAATTTGGAAACTAAAGCAAACTATAAAAAAGTAGTGGTGAATTTGCCAGGAGGAGAATTAGAGTGGCTAATGGAAGGAGAAGCAAAAGCGGTTGAGGAAATGGCAAAATTGGTTGAGTTTGCAAGAATGCCTGTAAGATAAGATTATCTCTTTGGACTTTGTTTCTTTCTTCGTGCCTTGCCACCGGTACCAACTTTGCGACTTTCTTTCATGCGAGAATCTCTGGTTAAAAAGCCACGTTTTTTAAGAGTTTGTTTGTTCTCTTCATCAAGGTTGACTAAAGCCCGAGATAGGCCATGAATGACGGCGCCTAGCTGGCTGCTTTTGCCCGAACCTTGAACTTTGATAGTGAAAGAGAGGCGATCTTGAGTGTTGGTTAGATTCAAAGGTTCAAGGTATAGTTTTTGGGCAGTAATACCAGGAAAGTATTGGTCAATGGGAAGGTTATTAACTATAATTTTACCCTTTTTTTGATAGAGTCTAACTCTAGCCGTGGCAGTTTTGCGGCGACCAATGACATGAATACAGTCTGGTTTTTTGGCAGTTTTCTTTTTAGTTTGAGCCATAGCTTATTTGGTTGATTCTTGTAATGTAAATTTATTTGAGTAAGGGTGGGTGTCGTTGATAAAAACTTTGAGTCTTTTTAAACGAGCGCTTCTGAGCTTGTTTTTAGGGAGCATGCCTTTGACGGCAAGTTGAATGATTTTTTTAGGGTCTTTGGCCATCATTTGGTTGTAGGTTAATTCTTTAAAACCTCCTGGATAGCCAGTATGATGACGGTAAAGTTTGTTTTCTTTCTTTTTGCCTGTAACTTTGACTTTGGCTGCATTAATAGCAACAATATAATCACCACAATCTAAGTGAGCCGTGTAATAAGGTTTATTTTTGCCGATTAAAAGTTTGCTGATTTGAGTGGCGCTTCTACCTAAAACTTTGTCTTTAAGATCGATTAGGTGCCAGTGGCGAGTGATCATGGATGGTTTGGTAATAATGGTTTTAGTCATAAATTATTTTTCGCCTCTTTTCTGAGTGCTAGCAGTACTGGGGGCTGCTACTTGAGATTGAGCTTGAGGTGCTGAGATATCTTTGGGAGTAGAAAGAGATGGACTTGGTTTTTTCTCAGAACGATCTGTCTGACGACGATGTTTGGTTTTTTTAGAACCTACAGGCTTTGTTTTTGCTTGACTTACCAACTCAAGCTTGGCCATCATAGCGTTATCACCAGTGCGACGACCTAATCTGACAATGCGCGTATAGCCACTAGTGCGGCTTTTGAGTTTAGGAGCAATGTCTTCGACTAGTTTGTTAGCTGGCTGGCGTTTGCCAAAAAAAGAGGCAAGTTGGCGACGATGGTGAAGGGTGCCTTTTTTGGCTGTGGTGATAAGCTTATCGACTAAGCCTTTAACAGCTTTAGCTTTGGCAAGAGTGGTTTTAATTTCACCATGCTCAACTAAAGCGCTTATAAGGTTTTTAAATAAAGCCCGACGATGTTTAGTTGAACGATTTAATTTCTTACCCTTTAAACGATGGCGCATAGAATATGGAGGATAATTTATGATTCTTGTAGTTTGACGTCTTTTTTCTTTAAAGCGCTGGCAATTGTTTTAACTGATTTTTCCCCTAAGTTTTTAACCTTGGCAATGTCTTGAGGCTTAGCTTCAACTAGGTCTTTGACTGTTTTATAGCCACCTTTGCGAAGAGCATTGGCAATGCGTGTAGGCAGATCCAGTTCTTCAACAGTTAGAAGCATTGTTTCGTCTGGCTGCTCGAATTGGCTGGTTGCTTCAAGAGGTTGCTCAACAACTACTGGTTCGTAGATTTGTTTAAAATAAGTAACCAAAATTTTGGCGGCTTTGTTAAGTGCTTCCTGTGGGGTTATAGTGCCATCGGTGTAGATATCGATGATAAGTTTGTCGTAGTCAGTGCGACGACCCACACGAGTGCTCTCGACTTTGTAGGAAACTTTGGTAACAGGGGTGAAGAGAGCATCAATGGGAATCTCTCCTAAGATTTGAGTTTTTCTTTCTTCAGCCATGGAGTAGCCGGTGCCACTTTCGACTTGAAGTTCTGCTTCTAAAGCTGCCTTGTTAGATAAGGTAGCTAGTTTAAGTTTTGGATTGGCAATTTTGACAGTAGGGGGAGTTTTGATATCTTTGACAGTTACGATTTTGGTGCCTTTGGAGCTGAGTTTTAAAGTAACTGGTTCGTCTCCAGAGTAGCTTAAACGGATTTGTTTAAGACCTAAAATGAGTTCAATGATATCTTCACTTAAGCCTTCTAAAGTGGTGAATTGATGACGAACGCCTTTAATTTTAATTTGAGTAATAGCTGCGCCCTCTAGTGAAGTGAGTAAAACGCGACGCAGGGCATTGCCTAAAGTATGACCATAACCTTGCTCGAGAGGTTCAAGCTCGATACGAGCGTAGTTATCTTTGGTATCAGTGGCAGTGGTTTTAAATGATGGTTGGATCATTTTTCTCCTTTTTGTTTCTCCGCCCCGATTTTATTTTGGGACTCTGTTTTCTTAATAAAGGTGAGAAATTATAATTTTTAATTAGATTAAATAATAATGTGGTTAGCGAGAGTAGAATTCAACGATAAGTTGTTCGTTGATGTCGACATCGATGTCTTCTCTTTGAGGAAGATTTTTTACCTTGCCAACTATGGCCTTTTTTTCAAGCCATTTTGGGGTTATGTGTTTTTGTTCAAGAGTTTCTTTGATAGCAGGAAAGCTAGCGGCTTTGGAGCTTAAACTAATAACTTGATTGGGTTTGACTAAGTATGAGGGAATACTAACTTTTTTATTATCCACTTTAATGTGTCCGTGGTTAATTAGTTGGCGGGCAGCGGGTCTTGTTGGAGCAAAACCTAAACGATAAATAACATTATCAAGCCTACTTTCTAAAAGTTTAAGAAGTTCTTGACCAGTAGCTGCGGGAGTTTTGGCAGCAATATCGTAGTAGCGAAGAAATTGTTTTTCTAAAATGCCATACATCCATTTGGCTTTTTGTTTTTCCTGAAGTTGTTGGCCGTAATCTGATTGGCGACCACGACCACGACGACCATGTTGACCCGGAGGAATATTGAGACGACGAGCAACTTTTTGAGAATTGGTTTTATGACCTAAGTCAATGCCAACACGACGGCTTCTTTTAAGTCTTGATTTAGTTCTTCTGGCCATAGTTAGTTAAAAGCTAATAATTAACAGTTAATAAGATTATCTGTTGTGTTTTTTCTTTCTGGGTCGAGTGCCATTATGAGGAATTGGAGTGACATCGGCAATAAGGTCTAAAGAAATTCCACTGCCTCTTAATACCCTTAAGGCGGCATCTCTACCGGGCCCTGGCCCTTTGATATAAACCTCTAAATTTTTAATGCCAAATTCTTTGGCTTCTTTGATGACTTTGTCAACTGTGATCGTGGCGGCATAAGGAGTGGATTTTCGAGAGCCACTAAAGCCTGCTTTTCCCGTACTCCCCCAGCACAAGGTATTACCGTGTTCATCAGTGACAGTAGCTAAAGTGTTGTTGAAAGTAGCGGTTACGTACATGCGACCTCTACTAACAGCGTGGATGGTTTTTTTCTTTTTTCGAATGTTTGTTTTTTTGATCATAAATGATTATGCTACTCTTTGGCTTTTTTAGCATCTTCAAATTTTTGAGATATTTCTTTTTTCATGGCACCAACAGTAAGACGTTTACCTCGTTTGGTGCGGGCGTTAACTCTAGTCCTTTGACCTCTAACTGGTAAGTTGGCACTGTGACGCATGCCTTTATAAGTACCAGTGCGCTTGAGGCGCTCGATGTTTTCACGAATTTGTTTTCTTAAGTTTCCTTCAGTGTTGCAACGTTCGACAACTCTTTGGAGACGAGTAACTTCTTCACTTGTTAAGTCTTTGGCGCGTTTGTCGGGATTGACGCTGGCTTCTTTGAGAATTTGACCAACGTTTTTTTTGCCAATGCCAAAAATGTAGGTTAAGGCAATTTCGGTGCGTTTTTGGTCTGGTATATCGATTCCAGCAATGCGAGGCATATTATTAGTGAATAGTGATTAGCGAATAGTTAATAGTTAATTCCATTATTTTAGCCTTGACGTTGTTTATGACGAGGGTTAGAACAGATAACGTAAACCTTGCCTTTACGTCTGACAATTTTGCAATTTTTACAACGTGGTTTAACGCTAGCTTTTACTTTCATAAAAGAATCAAATTTTGTAATAGATCGTAAGTAAGTAACAAAACTACTTGCTTCTGTAGGTAATGCGACCTCTATTTAAGTCGTAGGGGCTAAACTCAACTTTTACTTTGTCTCCTGGCATGACACGAATTCTGTACATGCGCATTTTACCTTTGAGAGTGCATAAAACTTCTTTATCAGCAACTTCTTTAGGCGAATCAGAGTTTATTTGCACCCGAAACATGGTATTGGGCAAAGCTTGAGTAACTTCTCCTTCGGCCTCAATTATTTGAATTTTGGGCATAAACAGTATTTACTAACCCCGCCTGGCGGGGTCGGCTTGTATTTTAACAGAATAATAAGTTTTTCTCAAGAAAAGAGATTTTAACATATTAATTAATAATTAATGGCTGTTAACACTTTTGGTTTGTTTTGTGTAACTAAAACTGTTTCTTCAAAGACTGCGGATAAAGAACCATCTTTAGTAGTTAGCGTCCAACCATCTGATCCAAGTTCAAGTGGCCAGCTACCTTGAGTGTACATAACTTCGATAGCTAAAGCCATGTTGGGGGAAATTTTGGTATTTATCTCTGGTGTATCAGCCACAAAACAAGGAATAGGAGGAGGTTGATGAAGCTCTTTGCCAATACCATGTCCTGTTAAGGTTCTTATAACGTTATAGCCAGCTGCTTCTATGCCTTGTTGAATTTTTTGGCTAATATTCTTAATTTTGTTACCTGGTCTAGCTTGAGCAATAGCAGTTTTTAGGGTTTTTTTACCAATATTTAAAAAGTTCTTTTGTTTGAGAGTGGGTTTGCCAATCACAAAAGTAGTGGAAGTATCATTGTGAAAACCCTGGTAAAACATTCCAATATCAATGGTGACAAGATCGCCTTTTTTAAAAGTACCTCTAGGAACGCCGTGAACTAACCCAGAGTTTACATTAATACAAGTAGCCCAATCATAATTGGGGACCATTGAAAAAGAGGGTTTACCACCGGCTTTTTTTATCAAGATTACTGCCAGTTCTTCGATTTTTTCGGCTGAATGAGTCTTTAAAGCAAAATTGGTGAGTTGTTTTTTTACTGTGGCTAGTTTTTTGCCGCCTTTGATCATGGCGAGCGTTTTTTGGTTATTTGACATTGAGTTTTTGCAAGATGTCTTTAAAGATGGTTTTAATTGGGCGCTCGCCATCTATTTCCATGAGTAAGTTTTGTTTTTGATAATAGTCAATGACTGGCCTGGTGTGTTGATGAAAACTATCAATACGTTTTCTTAAAGCTTGAAGGGTGTTATCTTCTCTGTGATCATCATCAATTCTGCCGCTTAAGCGCCAAAGTGCTTCTTTGTCGGAAACAATCAGGTAGATAACGCGATCAATCCCGTTTATAAACATTTTGGCCTGTTTTACGGTTCTGGGAAACCCGTCTAAAATATAGCCATTTTTATATTCGTCTTTTTTTAAGTATTCTTGAACAATTTCAGCTGTTTTTTTATCTGGCATGAGAATACCGGAGTTGAGCGTTTCTTTAACATATCTGCCCCAGGGTGTTTTTTCCTTGGCCATTTGTCGAAAAATGTGGCCGCTGGAAAGGTAGGGAATTTTTAGTTTTTTCGTCAATAGATTTCCCTGAGTAGATTTCCCAGAGCCTTGAATGCCAATTAAAACTAATTTCATATTTTTTCCTTTTTTATGAAGGTTTTAGCTTTCCAAAAAACCTTCATAACTTCTCATAATAAGTTGAGCTTCTAGTTGTTTGGTGGTTTCAAGAATGACCGAGACAACAATTAGGATACCAGTACCACCAATTGTAAGGGTGGCAATTTGAGTAAGGCTTTGAGCAATGGAAGGAAGAATGGCAACTAAACCTAAGAAAATGGCACCTGCTAAGGTGATTCGACTTAAGATGTAGCTTAAATAATCCGAAGTAGGTTTGCCGGGGCGAATTCCAGGAATAAAACCACCATTTTTTTTGATTTCGTCGGAAATTTTTTCAGGATCAAAAACAACGGCAGTGTAAAAGTAGGTAAAGCCTATGACAAGTAGGAAATAAATGGCATTGTAAACAAGGCTATTGGGAACTAGGGCAAGGCTCAAAAAACGACCAAAAGAAGCTAGGGTTGCATTGTCGACTGCGGCTAAAAAGCGTCCAAGCATGGAGGGTAAAAGCACCAAAGAAACTGCAAAAATAATGGGAATGACGCCAGCTTGATTGAGGCGAAGAGGCAAGTGTGTAGTTTGACCACCATAGAGGCGTGATCCACGAATGCGTTTGGCGTATTGAATAGCAACTTTGCGAACAGCTTCATTGACAAAAACAATAGCAGTTATAACAACTACGGCCAAAATAGCAAAAATAAGAGTGTTGGTTAATTGTTCGGCTTGAGTAATAGTGGCAGTTTGTAAAAGAGAAACTGGCAGGCGACCGACAATGCCGACAAAAATGAGAACAGAAATACCATTACCGATACCATATTGGGAAATAAGTTCTCCTAACCACACTGCTACCATAGTGCCAGTAATCATAGTAATAATCATTGCTGCTAGCTGGAGTGGAGTTTGGGTAGCAATAATGCCTTGGTTTTTTAAAAGGGCGTACATACCTAAACTCTGAAGCATTGCCAGAGGTATTGTTAACATGCGGGTATATTGGTTAATTTGTTCGCGACCAGATTCGCCTTCTTTGCTTAGTTCTTCAAGTTGAGGAAAAACCATAGTTAGGAGTTGTAAGATAATTGAGGCGTTGATGTAAGGATTAAGCCCTAGAGCGGTAATGGAAAAGTTGGCTAGAGTACCGCCAGAGAAGATATCGAGTAAGCCTAAGAGTTGATTTTGAGCAAAAAGAGCTTGAAGTTGGGCTAAATCGACTCCTGGAACAGGAATATGAGCTAAAAGACGGTAAACAGCAAAAATTACAGCAGTAAAAATAAGTTTTCGGCGAAGGTCTTTGACAGCAAACAAACTTTTAAGTGTTTTGATAACTTTATTCATTTTTTTGTGGCTTTGGCGAAGAGAGATTGATTTTACCTCCAGCAGCAGTAATTTTTTTTGCAGCTGAGGCGGAAACAGGAAGAGTAATGGTGAGAGATCTTTTAAGCTTACCAGAGTTTAATATTTTTACAGGGTGGTTTTTTTCTTGAGGAGAAATAAGGCCCGCTTTAATTAGAGATTGTTGATTGATAACAGTGCCCTTTTTAAATTGGTTGAGTTGATCAAGATTGATAGTAATGGGCTGGGGTTTTAAAGATTTAAAGCGGAGTTTGCCTCGTTGATTGGGTAGACGATGAATTAGAGGCAAGCGACCACCTTCAAACCATAAAGGTAATTTACTGCGTGATTTCTGCCCTTTTTGACCCCGTCCAGCAGTATGGCCGCCTTTACCAGAACCATAGCCACGGCCTACACGTTTTTTGGAAGTAGAGGTAGTTTTTTTTATTTGATTTAATTTCATAGATTATTTATCTGATTTTGAG
>Ga0209976_10000151_pt1 | contig 48576 bp, 78 predicted proteins | sample SumtaG_FD_182806 | JGI IMG/M metagenome (GOLD analysis project Ga0209976, IMG submission 182806) | Deep subsurface microbial communities from Indian Ocean to uncover new lineages of life (NeLLi) - Sumatra_00157 metaG (SPAdes) (version 2) | ecosystem: Environmental > Aquatic > Marine > Oceanic >... | reverse complement strand
ACATAACCACGGCGATAGGCTATTGTATAGATACGCTATACCCGACCACCGGCGAATTCTTTGCGCCACCAGTTAGAAGGGCTTGATATGACACTTAAACACTATACAGACGCTCAGTTAATCGCCGAATTAATCAACCGGAATAAAGTTGTCGATTCTCCAAGGTCGACGAGCTATGGCTACGGCATGAGGATTGTCGATATCGGCCTAGGGAAAGACGAAATTGCTACAATTGCAATACATGATAATGGTATCGATTATGTAAAAAAATACTCATCGCCCGCGGCCAGAGTTCTTCGAGACAAAGGGCAATCGAAAGCCGTTAAAACAGCCAGAGGGAGCGCGTTGACTCAATGACAACAATCGCATGGGATGGAAAGACGCTAGCTTGCGACTCGCAGGCAACTTGTAACGACGTAGTAATGTCGAGCACAACAAAAAAGATATTCAAAAATGTTGGACCATATGCTGCCGTCGCAGGTGCTGGTAGCCAGGGGCAGGTCGTGGAGTGGATTTCATGGATTAAATCCGGAAAGAATGGAGACGCGCCAGAGACCAAGGTAACAATGCTCTGCATAAAACCAAACGGCAGGGGCGTGGTAATTTTTACAGGTCAGTCTCAAGAAGAAATTACGCTAACAAAAAATTCTGCAGAGGGCTCGGGTATGGACATAGCTATCGGTGCCATGGATGCAGGTAAGAGCGCGATTGAAGCTGTTAAAATCGCAATCAAGCGCGACATTCATAGTGGTGGAAAAGTTCAATCATATACCGTTAGGACTGTTTGATATGGGTAACGTAATACACGCAAACTTCGACCAATCCGATGATGGAACAGGTTATCTCCTGGAGGATGTCGAAGGCGGGAAAAAGAAAATAACTGGGGTTTATGTTGGCGATATATCAGCAGCTTCTGACGGTGACAATATAATGATTGGTGCAAAGGTCGAACAAGGAATTGATCATCCAGTATTTTTAACTATGGAAGAAATGAACCAATTCTGCATTATGTGGCTATGCATATTCAATCCAGAAGTTATTGCCGAGGATATAATGGATGAAAAGTGAATCATATACTTTCGGGAGTTGAACGTGATCATAAACATAAAGGCAAGGCTTACGCTAAAAAATATATTGCACCATGGATTTGTTTCTTGTCACGTTAATGGGTGCTATATGGACGGAGTGATATCCGCAGACTCTTTGAAAGGGGTGGTTATCGTGCATCAGACCGACTCCGATGGAAATGTTCTACTGAACAGGGATCGGGACGCGGTGGCTACAAAAACATTATACGGCCCGACTGTTATAAAATGGAGCCCTTCTGTATTCATAGATTCCTATTTTGCATATCTTCTTGCAAGAATCAGAACACGAAAATCAAGAGCCGAGTTTAAAAGACACATTGCCCGCGCTAAAAAAACTTATGTGGTTGGTGTTAAAGTGGCATGGTGGTTCAAATATTTTTATTTTCCAATGATAGTAATTACTGCTTATTTGATCCGTTCGCTTGGTGGTAATCCGGTACTAAACGAAAAGAGGTTAGAATATTGGGTAAAAAAGGCAGTAAAGCTAGGTCATGTTGAGGTTGTCGAAAAATAATGGCTGATTCAGTACTCGACGCAGAAATACGGCGTGATGTCCAGCGGCAACGGTTCGGCACCGGTATTGTGCGCAATGAAATCAGGCCTACAGCACAAAAGCTAAGCCGTTCTCTGGTTCGCATCATGTCAGATTTCGATACCGACGACATGACAAATACAGATCTGAAAAAGCTCACAGCTGAGATTCGTTCAGAATTCAAGGGCGATTGGTCTGCAATGTGGGAAGATATCACCGAGGAATTGACCGACATGGCTGTACTTGCCGGGGAGGACACCGCGGCGGTATACAACGACCTTACACCTGACAAAATGGCGGCGCCCACAGCCAAGTCGATTGAGACTGGCGTAAGAACAGCTGAAATGACACTGACCACACAAACCCCACAGACTGGCGTATGGTCTCAGTTCACCGCAACCAATATTGACTCCACTTCAAAGGCCGTTGTCGGTGTGATCCGTGATGGGTTCAATAACAACTTACCTCTATCCGAAATAACCCAGCAGCTGCGCGGTAAATTTAACCGTCAAACAAAACAATATGTGGGTGGCGTGTTGAATGGGGTTTCTAGGTCCAGGGCTGAGGCTCTAGCCAGAACTGGGATATCTCATCATGCCAATGTTGCCCGGGACAAGTTTGCTGAAACCAACAAGGACATTATCGAGGCAAGGATACTATTCGCGACATTGGACAACGTGACAACAACGATCTGCTTTCGCCGGCACTTGAACGTGTACAAAACTGGTGAGCGCTTCCCGCCACTGCCATTCCATTACAACGAACGATCGCAGTACGTTTTCAAGACTGCAAACTTTGACCCACTTGATACTGATCGGCCTGCTGTCGGCGGCCAAGAGGGCGATGAAGCTGAAGAGGAATTCAACAAACGGAAATCTAGGCAAGATAATCTGCGCGCAAATCGAGCTGAAAAACGGGCAGACGGCGAGACAACGCCAGAGACAAAATCAAAGGTCACATTCCGCGGTAGGAAAGACACTGATATCTTTGATGTCGAGCAGATCAGCGCCAAAAAAACATCAGATGCCTGGCTCCGGGACCAACCCAAATGGTTTGTAGAATCATCTTTGGGAAAAAGTCGTGCTAAACTATTCATCGATGGTGATTTACATATCGACAAGTTCACAGACATGACCGGGCGCCAGTTGACGCTCGACGAATTAAAACAAACCAGCGCAGGGTCTGCAGCATTCGCCAAGGTGGACAAATGAGCACAACAAATATTTTCAATACTCATCATTCCGATTATGACGACACGATCGAGGCTGTAAAAACGACTCGCGACACAATCGAGGGTTCGAACAGAATCAAAAATGGACCGCGCGCAGCAAAATATCTACCGGATCCCTACGGATGCGATGAAACCAAAAACTTAAATACTGGCATAAGCCAGAGATACACAGTTTATAAGTCTCGCGCAGAATATGACAATTTCCCAGGCAAAACACTTTCCAGCTATCTCGGGTCGATAAACGCCATCCCACCAAGCGTTGAAGAGATACCTTCAGAGGTTGAATACCTGATCAACAACTCAGATGGAAATTCTACGCCACTGACTGAGTCGATCGAAATTACTCAATCAAATTTGTTACAAGTAAAATATCACGGTCTTTTATCTGATTTTACTGGTCTATCGGATAACAACGTTGCTATGACAAAGGCCCAAGCCAAAGAACTTGGCCTTATGTCGACTATCAAGCATTACCCCAGGGAATCTATTGTTGATTGGGAATTCTCCGAAGCGAACGGCAAAATACAGCTGACATTCGTCAAGCTTGCTGAAAGCACGAGCGAAATTGACAAGACAACCTATCAGCGAATCGAAAAAGAAAACCAGTTGATCTTGTCGCTCGACGCAGCCGGCAAATACAATCAGAAGCAGGTCACCAAGGACAAGGATGGCAATGAGGTTGTATCCGAGCCGCTCTACCCAGAGAATCGCGATGGCTTGATGGATTTCATACCGTTCTGCTTCGTCATAGATCAAAAATCCGAGTCGTTCTCCATTCCCCGGGGTCTTGGAATTGTTTACCCGATATCACTGAAGGCGATTTCTCGGTACCAGGTGAATGCAGACCTGAAAGAATCGTTACATGAGGGTGCATCACCAACATCATATTCATCTGGATGGACTGAAGCAAAATGGAATCTCTACAAAAAAATGACAGGTCGAGACAGTATCGCTCTCGGTGTCAGGGCTCACAATCCACTACCTGAAGGATCTGTTTTCGACTTTGCGCAATGGAACGCAAACGATAACGGACTGTTCAAATACATGGACGAAAATCAAAAAGAGGCAAAGGCACTGGGTGCACGGTTCGACACATCTGATGCGAGGGATGAGGCTGTTGGTGTTGCTGAAATACGCAGCGCAGAAGAACAGGCCGCCTTTATCAACATTCAAACATCGACTGAATCAGCCTACAAGAAGGTTGTTTTCTGGTGTTACTTGTTCATGTCAACAGGGACAGAAGAACCAGAAATAGAAATCAAGCTCAACAAAGATTTCACGGAAATTAAATTGTCAGCTCAAGATCAGGCAGAAATCAGAAGCAATGTTCTTAATGGCATTTTCGACCGGGAAGAGGGCTTGAGGCAGCTACAGCTTGGTGGAGTCCTAACCGAGACTGCTAGAGTGCTACTTGACAGGCTTGAAATAAACGGGCTATAGTCAATTCAACGTCGCCAATGTTTGGCGCAATATATTTCATAAACAACCAGTTAGGGTCTAACAATGCCGATTGAATTTGCAAGCGAGTCCGACATTCCAGTGGAGTCTCGGGAAGAATTTGTAGAGTTTACCAGGGACGACAAAACAGTTTTTATGCATAAGGATTATGCGGAATCTTTAAAATCAGGGTTTCGAATGCAGGGAAATTTAACGAAACTGCAGACAGATTTTGATAGCTTTAAAACATCTGCAGACAAGCAAAGAACGGATGATGCTGCCAAGGCAGTTGCTGATCAAAAGGCGGCTATCGAAGAGCAGATTCTCAAGCTAAAAGGAGAGGGCAACCACTCCGAGATACACAAGCTTGAACTTCAGCAGCGGGATGATCGTATTTCATCCATGACTGAAGAAAATGATACACTGAAAACCCAGTTCGGCGAGCTTAAAACCTCAATGACTGAAAAAGAAAATCAAACACTGGCTATCAGCATCGCCAGTCAATATGTACCTGCAGAACTCGTCGAGTCTTTTAGCAAGTTGCTAATGATGGGACATATCAAAAATGTTGACGGAAAGTCAGTTTTTACTAATGCCAGTGGCGAAGCAGTAGACAATGACATGGCGCGAATCGTTGAAGTTTTAAACAAGGATCCGCAGCTAAAACATTTTGCTAAATTCCCTGGTTCAAAAGGGGGTTATGGAGGCAAAGGTGGTGCTGACAATACTGATGGGAAAGTTGTTTCCCGTAAGGATTACGAGGCCAAAACACCAGCCGAAAAAGCCACTCTGATGGAGGCCGGGGTCCAAATTATTGATTAAATAGGACACCACCCATGGCTAATACATTAACTCGACTGATTCCCGATGCATACGCTGCAGCGCGACAAGTATCACGCGAAATGGTGGGGTTTATTCCTGCCGTTGGTGCAAACTTCAATGACGAGCGCGTAGCTGTCGGAGAAGCAATCGTTATCCCTATCGCGCCTGCAGCAACTGCCGGTGACATTGTTCCTTCGATGACGCCCTCAACCGCAGACGACCAGACTATAGGCAACACTACAGTAACTATCACGAAGTCACGTTCCGCTCAGTTTGCTTATACTGGCGAAGAGCAAATGGGGCTTAGGAATGGCCCCGGCCATCTCACCATACAGGCCAAGCAGATTGCCCAGGCAATGCGGACGCTCGTCAACGAAATCGAAACCGATGTTGCTATTGAGGCACAGGTTAGTGCTTCCCGCGCTTTTGGCACTGCCGGTACAACTCCCTTCGCTTCCGATCTGTCTGATACTGCAAATATATTGCAAATTCTGAAAGATAACGGCTCGCCTCAAGGCGATCTGCAGCTGGTTATCAACTCAACCGCAGGGACAAAAATGCGGACGTTGACCCAGTTAACCAAAGCGAATGAGGCAAATAGTGACGATACGTTACGAAAAGGTGTATTGCTTGATGTCCACGATTTTGATATTCGCGAGTCTGCAAAAAACGTTTCCGTAACAAAGGGTACTGGGACTTCATACACAACCGACACTGCTGGTTATGCCATCGGAGATACAGTGATAACGCTTATCACTGGTTCAGGCACTGTTGTTGCCGGTGACGTTGTTACATTTGCCGGAGACATCAATAAGTACGTTGTCGCGGCCGGTATTGCAGCTCCTGGTGCTATTACTCTGCAGGCTCCTGGCTTGGTTGAGGCAATTGCTGCAAGCGCTGTCGCCATGACAATCGGTGGTGATTATTCTGCCAACGTCGGCTTTGACCGCGATGCAATTCAGCTAGTTACTCGAGCTCCAGCAATGCCAGAAGAAGGTGATTTGCGGATTGATAGCACTATGATCACAGATCCCGTTTCTGGGCTGTCTTTCGAGCTCTCAGTATGGGCCGGTGCTCGCATGGTCAAGTATGAGATTGCGATGGCATGGGGTGTTGACGCAGTTCATCATGCACACATCGCCATACTGCTGGGCTAATATCTACTCGTATCATCGCTAGGAAGGGAGCCAATCGGTTCCCTTTTTTCTAATTTAATCAAGAGGTTAATACCATGGGATGTCCTACAGTAAAAGTTAAGTGCGAGAATGATCAGGGTTTCATGATTATCAATGAATCTGATTTTGATAAAGAATCTCACGAAATCTTCAACGAAGAAGATGCCGCTCCAAAGGAAGGATCCAAAGGGTGGCACGCTTTAAAGCTAACCGAGCTTGGTATTGAGTTTGACCCTGCTCAGTCAGCAAAAGAATTGAAAGAGCTTTTTGAGTCGAATGGAAAATAATGACTAGAAGCAAGTTCGAAGACAGGACGCTAGCGCCCGGAATCCCCACAGATGCGTGGGAGCATGACGGAGATAACGGCAGCTCGCTTGGTAGTAAACCAAAGCTCTCAGTTAATAACCCTGACGGCGTAGTAATTACCGATGACTCTGGTCGCCATGCCATGGTGTCAATGACTGGCGAGTTACAGACTGGATTCAAGGTCGATGATATTTCTGTCAACTTCCAATATGGAATAAGCACCAACGATGTCGTTGATGCCGGTGTTGTTACCGGTACCGGTGTTATTGATACTGACAAGTCAATGGCGACTGTTTCAAGCGGTACAGGTGCCGGTCTCGCACAAGTTGAATCCGTTGATGCAGTGAGATACAGGGCGGGCCACGAATGCCAATTTGCTCTTTCGGTTATATTCGGCACACCAGAGGCCGGTGTTAATCAGTACGCTGGACCTCTTAACGGCGCCGATGCATGGTGCCCGGGGTACCAAGGCCTTGATTTTGGCATCTGGTTTATTGAAGGCGGCAACGTAAATTTCATTACTCGAGCGAATTTCAACATCGACAAGCTCGACGGTAGCGGGCCAAGTTTATATGATATGGACCCGCAGAAGGGCCAGTTATATCGACCGACTTATACGTGGCACGGATTTCTTGACATGGTTCTCGAGGTGAGAACCAGTGATTCAAGATGGGTTCCTTGTCACCGTGAAGTCTTCGTTAATACCGCGATGGAAGCGCACCTTGAAAACCCCAACCTGCCCATTACTGTAAAGGTCGAGCGACTATCTGGCACCGGTGCTGATGTCGAGATTAAAACAGGATCATGGCGCGGCGGTGTTATTGCCGGGGTCGAAGAAAACAACCGCAGCGATCGATGGTTTCCTTTTTTTAACATTGAGGTTCCTGTTATAGCTACAGCAAATACAGGGACTCATCTATTGTCGCTGCGCTCGAAGTCGACATTTGCAGGTAAAGTAAACCACATCAAATCAGTGGTGAAAATACTCGTTTCTACAAGCTCTCATAATAAAGATTTAATTGTTGCTGCCATACCGACCGCGATACTGAGGGCGAATGACCCAGCTTTTGCGACGCTTCTAGACGCAGCCTATAATGATGTGAGTACACTAAACTCAGTAATGGAGGTAGCCAAAACACCGCCTCTGTCGGTTGATTTGGACGGCATCACTGAGGATCAATTTGCAGATGTCGCACTGGTTAAGGCTGCCGGTGTGCGTGAAAACTTGGACGTACAGGGATTTGACATATATCCGGCAAATGAATTAAGTTTTATTGTAGATCCACCTGGCTCTGGAACTGGTGAAATGAGCATACAAGGAAACTTTAAGGAGCTGCACTAATGGCATTCACAGTTGAAGATGGAACCGTAGTTGCCGGCGCGAACGCATACGAAACGGTTGCAGAATTCAAAGCATATTGGACTGATCGCAACGTCACTTTTGCGCAAGATGATGCTGTAATACAGGCTGCAATAATTATCGCCACTCAATATGTGGACCTCAATAATTCCTGGAAGGGCTGGATAGTAATCGACTCTCAGTCACTCGACTGGCCAAGAAATGGTGTAGTTGATGACGAATGTCGTTATCTGGCAAATGACACAATACCCCAACAGCTAAAAGATGCGGTTTCAGAATACACATCCAGGCAGCTAACATCAGACATTCAGCCGGACGTATCGACAGACGGCATTATCATCGAGACAAAAAACAAAGTTGACGTCATTGAGGAAACAATCAAATATGCCGAGGGTTCCGGGTATTTCGGGCTTGCAGCATATCCGCTTGCAGACAATTATCTGATTGGATTGATCACTGGCGGCGTTCTTGGTAATTTCGGTGAGGTGGTGCGCAGATAATGTCTACTTTCGATTATGCAGGAATGCGGGCAACGGCGATCAAACTTCTAACCAAGTTTGGCAACCCGGTACTGCTAATCAGAGAAAATATTGCGCCTGCCGACTACAATCCTGTTGGTGGAGACTTTGACGCAAAGCCTGATACTGATGTCAATGGCGTCGGTGTTCTAGTAAAGTACAAAAACAAAGAGATTGACGGCGACACGATCAGGGCCACAGACAGGAAGCTTTTGTTCCAGGGCGATGAGATTCTGATCAACGACAAATACAATGGTTTCAGGGTGAACGATATTGATAACATTGACCCTGACGAATCAGGTACTATTCTCACAATAGCAAATATGAGGAAATAATTATGGCTACTATCCCAACAACACAGCGTACCGCTTCTGAAACTACGGTTTCAGTATTGGATTTAAGCGGTGGTCCTCACGCATTCGTTTATGACGTTGCCGGCGAGCAGACTCTGTATGTCGACAACCAAGAAGCAGGAAACCTCACGGTAAACCTATTGGGTGACGCTGTTGTGTCGTTTCCCTGCGATGGTATCGAAGACATCGATGTCAGTGGCGGGTATGACTTTGTTCTAGCTACCGGCATTCTAAGCTTTCTACGGTTGAAAGAACGTTCCGGCTATCTCGGCGATAGTGGTAATAGCGTTGTCGTGACCATTACCGGAGCAACAGGATCATCGACCGCTTGGATTACCAAATGAGCCAGTCAAACGTAAGTGCAGCTCTAGATAAGCATTTGTATGAAATGCCCGATAGACCAGAGGTAGCATGGGAAGATACTGCTTTTGATCAGACCGATGAACTGTATTATGAGCAAACTATTTTCCCGGTCGAGCCCACATCTGTGGGTATTGAGTCAGGCGGCACTGATGTGCTTGCAGGCATTTACCAGATAATGATTAATGCGCCGAAAGGTGCCGGCAAATCTAGCTATCTGGTTGAAGTCGAAAAGATAAAGTCCAGATTTACCAGAAGCCAGGTATTAACTTTTGATGATACAAGGGTTGTATTGCAAAAGGTCTGGAGTAATTCGGCGGTGCCTGACGCAACGTTTTACAAAATACCTGTTTCGATTCGATATCGCGGCATATGAGCTTTGGTTCTGATATCAGGAAGTACGCAGAAGCGAAAAAGATTTCAATGTTTGAGGCTGCAACGGTGGCTTTGGTCAATACCAGTTCGAAAGTTGTTATTAAGACCCCGGTGTTAACAGGTGTACTGGCAAACAGCTGGACACCTACGAAAGATATACCTGAAGATGCTATAATTGTTTCACCTGGTAGGGAAGCTCAATTGAATAGCATTGAAAAAACAGTGGCGGCCTCGATTGGGGCAGTATACTATTTGGTAAATAATCAGCCTTATGCTAAAAGGGTTGAATTTGAAGGTCATTCTTCGAAAGAGCCCGGTGGGATGTTAAGAATAGCCATAGAAGAATTCCAACAGGAATTAGACAAAGCAATTAACAACCTTTGAGGGTTAGATTATGACAGTCCAAACAAACGCAAGTACAGCAATGGCTATTTTTGCTGGTAGCCCTGCAACTTATGACATAGCTGGCTTTGATGCGCTAAGTTATGTCGCTGTGGCAGAAGTGGTATCAATTGGTGAACATGGCGGCACAACGGCATTAGTCACGCATAACCCGCTATCAACTCGCCGTACAGCTAAATTCAAGGGCTCTATCAATGATGGCTCTATGCCGGTTGGTTTGGGTATGGATTTGACTGACGTGGGCCAACAAGCATTGATAGCTGGTGCACTTGGCGCAAATATTGATGTCGATCACTCTGTACGAATTACTTATCAAGATGGTTCTATTGAGTATTTCGAAGCTAAAGTTATGTCTTACTCTCGTAACCCTGGTACTGTCGACCAAATTGTTGCAGCCAACACGGTACTCGAGCTAGTTAATGACATTGTTGATAAGCCATAAACCCTGAACGGGTAGGGGTGCCGGTCTTATCAGCGGTGCCCCGACTTTACCTATAGGTTGAAATGATTATATTTTTATCGTTGAATTTATAGGCGGGTAAATAGCCACCATACTCATAGGTTGCTACACACGATTTTAATCTAGCCGATTCATAACACTTTACTGAATATGGCTCACTTCCAATCTTACCCACCATCACTTCATAACTATCCCCGACATTAACCGATCTTACTTTATCGAAAAACGTAGGTTGATTTGTTGCGCACCCGGAAAGAATAAGAACAATCAATAATCGCATTGGTAACCCCTTATTTTGATAATCACATATTGAGTGCTAGAATCATTATCGTTATTAACTGATAAGAGTAAAGATTATGTTTGAAGAATTAGCTATTGGAAAGTCTGCAAAACTAGCCAAAAAATTCACACCCGTTCACCCTGATCCGAAAATTGGCAAGAAACACGGCGTATCATTAATGCTGTACGGAAAGCATAGCTCTGAATACCAGAATGCTATAGCTGCTACGATCCGCGCCAGGCAAGATGGTGAAATGACACTGGATGAGGGAATCGAGCAAGCAGCTAAATTAATTGTTGCATGCTGTGCTGGTTGGGCAAACACGAAAGCAGAATCTGAAATAAAATATGACCCTGAAAAATTACTGGAAATATTAGTCAGTCCGGACTACAAATGGATGCGGTTGCAGGCTGATCGTTTCATCCAACAGGACGACAATTATTTTTAGCCGCCAAGCAGGAATTAATTAAGTACGTTTCGCGCCTTGCTTGGCTAAATGCGCAAATCGAGGGTGACGTTTCAGGCAGGCGCGGCGATTTATTACCAGAAAGTAACCCTCATAAAGTCCTGCCACCTATCGATCGTGTACCCCATTTACTAAAATATTGCATGGAAGCCGGTTTATGTAAAAGCGGCGGAATGGGTATTGTCGCTATCGAGTGGACCGATGTTAAAGCCTGGTCAGAGCTCACGGAAACTGTCGTTCATCCGGAAGAAGCGCGACTAATGATAGCCGCTTCGTCTGCCTACGTATCGGTTTCTATGGTATCCAAAGAGCAGGATTCACCAGCACCATACCCTGACAAAGTGACAGAAACCCAATCCGGTGATAAGATTAAGCAACAAATGGCAAAGTTCAAGAATAGGCGTAGGCGATGACCGACATTTTTACCCTTGGGCTAAAAGCTGACACTACCGACATAGACCGCGGTGCAAAGTCCCTTGATAAATTTGCCGACAGTGCAGACGGCGCAGATAAATCTACTCTAGACCTTCGTAAAGGCGTCAATGATACCGGTAAAGCTATAGCTGCCTTCGGTGTCACTACTATTGCAGCGCTTGGCGGCATATCGGTTGCGGCCGCCAATACTGCCAGGGAAATAACAAATCTAGCCCAGCTATCAAACCTTACAACTGAAGAATTCCAAAGGGCTGCATTTGCGGCCAGAGCCTACGGCATAGAACAAGATAAACTTTCGGACATCCTGAAAGATACCCAGGACAAAGTCGGTGATTTCTTGACTACTGGCGGCGGTCCGATGATTGATTTCTTTGAGACAGTAGCGCCGTTGGTTGGCGTTACTGCTGAAGAATTCAGAGGATTAAACGGCAAAGATGCACTTCAGCTTTATGTAACCAGTTTGGAAAAAGCCAATCTGTCTCAGGCGGAAATGGTTTTCTTTCTGGAAGCTATAGCGAGCGATGCATCATTATTACAACCGCTGTTAGCAAATAATGGCGCTGAGTTTGAGCGTTTAGCAGACAGGGCCGATGAGCTTGGCACGGTTCTTGACGATTTAGATATTAAGAATTTGCTGGAAATGAAGACAGCCATATCTGAACTCACATCGATATCAACAGGACTATCAAATGTTATAGGTGCTACTCTGGCACCATTTGTCGCAGACTTAACCAACAGATTCAACGAGAACGCGATCGAGGGCCAGAATGTCAGGGATATAATGACAGACCTTGTCGGCGTTGGTGTTACTGTCGCGGGGGTTTATGCTAATGCTGCCCGGACGTTTGAAATATTCGGCGAATCCCTTGCTGTTGTCGCTGTTGCTACCGAGAATTCAATTACTTTCATTGGCGCGCAGCTAGATATTCTCTCTTTAAAAGCCAAAGAAGCGAGTGGAGAAATTGGCCTGGCAATAGCAGAAGGCTTCAATGAAGGATGGATATTAGCGATAGAAGGTCTTGAGCAATTCGCAAACGCAACAAGCCCGCTGGTTTGGTTAGGAATAATCGATAAATGGGAGTTTCCAACACCAGAAATAGACACCGCTGGCTTCACTGCATCGACTGACGAGGTAAAAGAAGAACTTCTTTCCCTGCAAAAAATAGCAGATGAGGCATTTGACCCACTTAAAGACGCCTTCGGAGAAATCAAAAAATCGTTAATGGAGCCCCTGCCGAGCAATGCGTTTGACGAATGGTTTGATTCGATTAACAAAATCATAAAACAGCAAAGAGAGCTCCAAAAAGAAATCGGTAAGACAGGTAAAACGGCAGACGACACGACTGGCAAGACATCAAAAGGAGAAACAGATGCGATATTCAAGAAAAGAAATGCAGAGCTATCCAGCTTTAAGGAGATTGCTCAAGGCGCGTCTCTGTTGTTCGATGAACAAAGCAAAGGCCGTGAGGCGCTCGCTAAGGCCGATGAAGCATTTACAGCTATTCAGTTGGCGCTTTCCTTTCAAAAAGCCAGCGCCAACGCGCTTGAGGCCGTTAGCTCTGCATTTGCAGCACCATTTCCTATAAATTTCGCTGCGGGCGCGGCGATGATCGGAATCATGTCAGGGCTTGGCTTGTTTAGCGGTAGCGGTGGAGGTGGTGGAGGGTCTTCTGTTGCCAGCGCTGATGAACTGCAAAAGACGCAAGGAACCGGCTCTGTTTTTGGCAGCGATGACAAATCACAATCAATACTAAATTCGCAAGAACGTTTCGAGGACATATCGATCGATCAGCTTTCAGAGCTGCGCGGCATTCGCGAATCAATGACTGACTTAGCCGATGTTATGAAACAGTTAACCAAAAGCATTGTTGGTGGTGCCGGTATCGGCGAGTTTGCAGGAAGTAGAAAGGTTCACGATGAGGGTATATCATTTGTTAGTCAGTCCCTCGGTGATATTATTGATCAGGGCATAGTTGAGGCTGAGACATTCTTTACCGTCAGAAAAGGCGGCAAACTCAGGCTAAGACTTCAGGATCTTGACGATTCTATACAGCGTGAAATGGGAGGAATTTTTGAGCAGATTGGCGATGCCATCAATGTTGGGATTGACACGCTAGGCCTCGATACTAAAAACATTCTCGATGCGTTTATTGTTGATATAGGCCGAGTTAGTTTTGAGGGAATGTCCGGTGAAGAAATTCAGAACGAGTTAAACGCAATATTCAGCACCCAGGCAGATTTGATTACTGAGTTTCTTGTGCCAAGCCTCACTGAATACCAGGAAATAGGCGAGGGCTTATTTGATACTCTTACCCGGGTAACCGAAGAGCAGGTAATATTCAACGATGCCATTGACAAAATGGGCAGAAGTCTTAGCGACTTATCCAGCATTATTCAGATCGATATCGCACAATCAATAATAGAACTGACTGGCGGTGCTGAAAGATTTGCCGATTTAACCAACACTTTCTTCAAAGAATTCTTTAGCGAAGAAGAACAGTTCCAGTTTTTAACAGATTCTCTAAACGATGCTGTTGGCGACCTTGGCTTGTCGATGTTTGAGACCAGGGGACAATTCAGGTCGATGATTGAAGGCGCTGACGTAACGACAGAATCAGGCAGAATGCTATTTGCATCTCTCCTGGAGCTTGCGCCGGCAATGGATGATTTCTTTGATGTACTCGAATCTGGATCTGAAGACATAGTGGTTGCTGAAAATAGAATAACCGAAGCGAGAAACGAGACTTTGCGGTTATTGGGTGAAGAATCAAAAATAATCAAATCCATGCAAAGAGATTTAGGCACAGAGCTAAAAACTACACTGAAGGGTATTTCTACAGACTTTAACGAACAAAGAAAGGCTGTTTCTGAACTTGAGCGCGAACGTGTTTCTATGATGCAGCGCCAATTGTCCCTGGTTAATGGCAGGATATCCGAACTGGCAGGACTTTCGAGCTCATTGGATACGTCTATATCGAGCTTGTCAGGCTCCCAGAGAGAAGCAGCACGAAGCACTATTCAGTCAGCAATAATGTCAGGTCGGGCAGGGAGGACGCTAACAGGGCTTGATTTAGGTGGTTCAATAGAGTCTCTAGCCAATATCGATGAAAGCAAATTCTCTTCAGAGTTTGAATTAAAAGCAGAGCGCGCGCGTACAGCTAACGAACTTAGGGAATTAAAGGATTTAACCGAGGTGCAATTAACTGAGGCTGAAAAAAATGCCCTGTTGATCGAACAGCAAATTGAAACTATCAAGTCTGCATCTGATAGAGAAATTGAAGAACTTAATAAATTACAAGCCGATGCAGAAGAAGATGCGCAGCGTAGATTTGACGAAGAGTTCCAGGTACTTGAAGACATTCTTGATGACTCAACGCTACAGGTTAATGCATTGCTAGGTATTGAGACAGGCGTCAATAGCTTGGCTGACGTTCAGGCTGATCTTGCGTTAGCCATAGACGCGCTACAGATACAAATAGCGGCCAATGCTATGGCGGTTGCAACAGCAGAGGCTAGTGAAAAATCACAGTCAGCGAGTACAGTGGCGCCTGAGACAGAAACTGAGAAAAAGAATCAGGAGCTGTTAACTTTCATCGCCCTGAAGACACAGGACAACAATGACTTGTTCGATGATTTCAGTCGTGAAGGCATGCCAGTAAGGGTTGTTTCATGAAAATAATTATCCCAACTGAAATAAACGATGCCAGGCTAACGAGCACGAACGTTGCTGAAGATAACGCGCCTGATGTCGATCCGCCTGAATGGCTCATAGGTACAGCTTACGCTACAGACGAACAGGTTAAAGTAACCAACACAACAGAGCCAGATATACACAGGATATACCAAGCGGTACAGGCTACCACCGGCGATGAACCCTGGCTAGAACCGGATGAAGAAAACCCTGTTAACTGGGTCATAGTAGGGTCAACAAATGCGTGGCGCATGTTCAGAAGTGAAGCCAATGATATCACTATCAACGCTTCCACTATCGACGTAACCATTACCCCTGATGCGCGCATTACGTCAATGGCCTTCTTTCAGCTTGTCGCTTCAGAAATCCAGATTATCGTAACTTCTGTGACCGGTGGCGGTACGGTTTACGATGAGACTATCGATCTTAATAGCGCATTTGGTGTTAACTCTTGGTGGACTTGGTTGTGGACTCCATTGAGCAGAAAGCAAACGCTTACTGTTTTTGATATACCTAATTTCAAAGACAATATCATCCGGGTTATCATCACAGGCGACCCAAATGCAGAATGTGGTATATTCGTTCTCGGTAATCAGAAAGAAATCGGCGAATCTCAGTATGGTTTGAATGCAGGAATAAGAGATTTTTCTGTTAAGACTACAACCGATTTCGGTAAGGTAAAGGTGGTTCAGCGTGGGTTTTCTGACACCATACAGGATGCCGTGTTCTTACAGACAAACCGATTTGATGACGTTAAAAAAACATTAACAGCGATACGCGGAATTCCTGTTGTATGGGTATCATCTGAAGATTTTGAGGCAACAATTGTTTATGGGTTCTATAATAGATTCGACCCTATAATATCTAATCCATCAACATCTCTATGTAATTTAAAAATTGAAGGTATTGTTCAATGAGTACACCAGCTGTACCAATAACACCGATTACACAAGTCAGAACAGCCATGTCGGATGCGCCTAACCGCGCCACCGACGAAGAGAGTGTTTACTCTGACAAGGCAGATGTCTTTGCAGACGAGATAACGGAAATTCCACCAGAAGAAAATACTTTATCTTCCCAAATGAATGTCATCGCTGACGAAATTAACCAAAACGCCACTATTAGCGAATCGAATGCGGATGACTCTCAAACCAGCGCGGATGATTCTGCCGTAAGCGCCACAGCATCAGCCGCCGCAGCCAATCTTGTCGGTAACTGGGCAGATCAAACAGGCGCGGCCGCCAAGCCCTACGGTGTCGCTCACGATGGCAAAACATGGGGATTGCTCAACAACCTGGCCGATGTCACAACATCAGAGCCCGGCGTCACTGCTGACTGGATAGAGACATCTGTTAACCTTGAATACGCTGGTCCTTTAACTGGCACTGCTGAATTGGTGCCGAAAGAGCCTTTTACCTATGATGCGACTGGCGGCAGCGAGACTAAAAACTTCCCCTCAACACTTGAGCAGGGTGATTGGTATAAGCTTAGCGTGTGGGATAGCGTGAACCCTACAACTTCACTGAATACTTTAACGCTGGGAAGAAATGGACATACATTGCTTGACCCTGACGGTGGAGAGCTTGATCCAAGTGGCGATGGCAATCTGAGACTATGCATCGGTAATTTCGTAGAAATGGTCGCAATAAGCACAACAGAATTGAAAATTACAGATTGGAGTTTATAAAATGTCCGTGGATCTATCTAAAGCAGTAAACAAAGGTCTTGTTAGACCAAAAGATTTGGGCGCAGCTGCTTATTCTTCAATGAGCGATAGCAATCGCATCGAGGGGTATGCGGGTAATGGTGACTACATAGAGCTACCTATCACAGCCACAGGTGATATCGATTACTTTAATGCTGCCGGTGTATCTCAATCTGGCTGGCCTATTAGTATCGCCAATGTTTCTTCTGCTGTTTCAGGGTCTGTGACGAAATGGTACGGTCCAGGCTTTTATGGGACCGATCTAATGATGGCATGCCTAGACGCCTCGCCCGGTCCAGATACTGTATCCATTGTTACCATTGATTCTGCCGGGGCCATAACCCAAATCGGATCCACGGTTGCATGGGGAACCGATTTCCCGACTCCGAATGGTGGGTGGAGTGATGCATCTAGTGTCGGATCATCAAATATTTACAGGCTCAGCGATACAGGGAATGTATTTATTGTCCAAAGGGAGGCTGATTCGCTTTATGAGGGGGAAATAAACGCTACTACGGGCGCAGAAGTCACTCAGCCCACTAAAATTATCGATTTTTCTGACGGATTCGCCCCTGCGTATAAAACGGCAAACGGGTTATATATCGGGAGTTTAGATTATTCTACGTCTTTTGAATCAGCAGAATACCATTTCGGTGTTAAGAATGCCGAATCTGCGGCTATGACTATTCCTGCGACGCAATTGCCAGGAACGTCGAATCCTACCGTAATTGTCCAGACAAAAGGCTATCGAACTTTGGTTACGCCAAACTCAAGCACTGCTGGATCTCTCGCTCGCCACTTTGATGCACTGGAGCTTGATACCGGGATGGAAGCACTTGCCAAGATGGGCGGTGTAACACCATGATCTTAAAGCAAATTTTATTAATAACTGTTCTCGTCGTATTATCGGCATGCTCTGAGAGCGGCGCATCAGACAACCCGGTACAATCTGACCCTATGCCCGACAATGAATTACGTAGCGGAATTTATGACGGATATGAATACAACTACATTCACGCAGAAAGCCAAGTTGCATATTTGATATTGCACGGCGGCGGCTGGACTCATGGCGATATATCCGCAGGTAATATAGAGAATATATGCAAAGAGCTATTCGACAAAAAAGGCCTGACTGTTGTTAATTTAAATTATCCCTTATCGACAGAGACCGTGCATAGTCGAGAAGTAATTGATTGGATCAACAAAGCCAGCGCAGATCTGAAGGTTGCATTTAATGTCAAGCGGTGGATTCTGGTGGGTACCAGCGCGGGAGCTAATTTAGGCGCACTGATAGTGCCGCTAAGTCCTGAAAACTACCAAGCATTCTTTGGATTCTATGGCGTATACGACTTATCTGCCGGTGATGAGTTGAATGACACTGTTAACCAGAGAAAAGATATATTTGTTCCAGGCGGCGATTATTCTGAATACAGCCCTTCCAGGAAGTATTGGCCTGAAGTACCTGCCTATTTATGGCACGGCGATTCTGATTCTGTCGTTCACATTGAGCAATCCGAGGATTTCAGGGTGACAAGTGGCGGTGAGCTTACCGTGATGCATGGGCTCGATCATGGATTTAGAGTGGTGGATTATTTATGACGAAGCGACAGACGCGCCGTAGAATAGCCTATTGGACGATGGGGTTAATTACTGCAGTATTGGCATGGTTGATTATGCCCGGCGATATAGGCCCAATAGAGCAAGCCCTGGCCATTATTATCGTCCCTTCACTGGTTGGCATAGTGGCTGCGTTTATCGCTGGTGAGACTTACGGCGACCACTCACATAGGAAGAACGGCGGTGATTGAATCTTTAATGGCGGTAATGACATCATCTGGATTCGGCGCTATCACTGGTGGGGTCTTTGGCTGGCTGAATCGCCGCGAAGATCGCAAGGCGCGCAGCGCAGACCAGGAGTTTGAGTTAAATCGCCTCTCGGCTCAGTCTCAGGCAGACACAGAGGCAAGCGAAGCCAAGGCCTTCGAAGAGTCCCAGATAACCAAGAGCGCTGTAGGTGGCGCTATAAAGTCAGCCGTGAGGCCTATCATCACCGGTGCATTGCTGTATATGACTTATGGTATTCTGATGGAGCTCGAAAAGATAACGGGTGGTGTTGCTAAAATGCCACCAGGAGAGGCGGCTGCATTATACCGAGATATTACCCTGAATATTATTTGTTTGACGTCCACTGCTGTTTCATGGTGGTTTGCAAGCAGACCAACTGCCATCAAGGTGGTCAAATGAGTTTTTCTATGAACAAATTATTTGAAAGCTGGAAGTCAATAGTATCTGTGCTGGTGTTTATTGGAACTATTGCTGTTGGTGTCGCTGGTGGTGTATGGGCTGCAGACGAGAAATACGACCAGAGCAATGACGTCAAGGAGATAAAAAAGGAGGTCGTGGAGGTCGAGCAAAAGGCTGCCAGCGCACTTTCATCGGTGATTGTTATAATGCAGTCGCAGCGCATAGATGACCTAATGGAGAGAGTTGATGAGCTGGAAGCCAGGGCAAATAAATCAGAGCCTGAATTAAAAGAGTTGTTCAAAAAAAGGCGAAAGGTTGATTCTGCACAAAAAATGATTGATAGGTATGAAAAATGAAGCTTTTTGTTAAGCGCCACAAAACCACGGACGATGCCACAGGTGGACTATTAATGGTCGACGGAAGCGCCTTTGGCTTCACGTGCGAAGATGAACCAAGGGAAGAAAAAGTATCCGGTGAAACGCGGATCCCCGAGGGAATTTACAAGATAATTCTGCGCAACGAGGGAGGCATGACAAAGCGGTATGCAAAAAGGTTTCCAGACTTTCACCGGGGCATGCTTCACCTTCAGGACGTTCCAGGCTTTGAATGGATATATATCCACGTAGGCAACAAGGAGTCTCACACAGACGGCTGTATTTTGGTCGGCTTCGGTGCCGACTGGTCCGGTGACCCAGTCGTTAGCAAATCAACCCAGGCATACACTGAACTCTATAAAATGTGCGCGGAAGCGTTCGACAACGATGAAAGTATTTATATAGAAATCAAAGATTAATGCATTTTCCCCGTATCGATTTAGCCATATTGTAGCCCGATAGTAGATTAATCACCCTTTTTGGTTATAATCATTGCACTGCATAAGCAGAAACAACCTAAAAGGAACGCAATATGCCCAGCGTAACGACTTCAGTAGCAAACCCCGATGGATCGATTACAGTCACGACGGTGACGACCCTGCCAAATGGAAAAACATTAACCAGTGAAATAACCACAACTCCAGATCAAGGCGGAATTTCTACCAATGCAGCTGGCATCGGCGGCGGCGATTAATCCATGCTTCATCTAGCGCTTATATTTCTCGCGTTCGTTGCTCTCAGTCTAAACACTGAACCGGGTAACCGGGCTATCTGTAAGCGCTGGATTATTGTTTTTATTTCCGCAAGCCTAACGATCATCCTATTATCGAAATCACTGGCATTCGTCAATCACGATATAACCAGGGGCTTTATTATAGGCCTCGAGTATTATATCCCTGCATTAATGAACCTGGCTGTTGCCAGATTTATCATGAAACAAAAATTAACATATGACTATGATGCATTGATTTGGCTGTTGGCCGCTGAGGGAATTGTTTATTCTAGCGTCATGCTTGAAAGGTCTATTTTATCAAGTGAAAATATTTGGATTATCCATCAGCCGATACTCGTAATACTTACCGTAATTGAACTTATCATACTTCTGGTGAACTCAAATGAAGTCAGGGATTACATGGTTAGGAACTACGGCGATAAAGGCATGTATTCTGGTATTTCTTCTAGCCGCTGGATCGATGTGCCTAGAATTAGATTTGGCAAAATGGTTACAAGCTACTATATCAACCGGCATTATCGCAAGCTCACTAAAGATGCTGTGGTCGAGCAGGGAAAGGTTGCTTAAGTGGTTGACGAAGACGAAAAAATAAGCACCGATGACGAAATACACAAACTGTCGTCTGCCATTAAAGATGCGGGCCACGGCGATATAGCCGACATGGTTCACGATCTACATGTTAAACGAGAAAGACGAAATGACATGGTTCTTCGCACTTTAAGGGATATACAAAACAATATGACAATTGAAAGAAGTTTTGTTGAGGATTTATCCGCTGGATTCCCTGGCGACGACCCGAGGGGTCATAGAGAAGCGCATGAAGCCTGGATTCAAAGGGAGCTTTTGAACAAAGAATTGAAACGGTCCATCATTGACAAAAGCCTTGTCGCCCTAGTGGTTGCGGTAATACTTTTTATTTTAAAATCTGCATGGGCAGAAATAAAGTCCATCGTATAGATATCGATTCCATTCTCTATTCTTCCCGTTTGATTAAACTGTGGTTTCGCATAATTTGGCCTCGTATTAAATCGCCAGCCTTTACTTTTTAGTAGCCCAGATTTCTAAGGGGGAAACTATTAAAAAGCATTATACGCTTGAAGTGTGAATACCACTTATCACCCTTAAGGAAGTGCCACAGGAGTGGCGCGGCGAATCCCCCTATTTCTCATTCTCGTATGGCCCTGTTATTGGATGCTTGATATCACTGTCTGGTGAATGCCTGGCAAAAAACACGATGACAAATACGGCTATACAGAACCACGCTATAATTATGTGTGAGTTTTTAATCATGCTTCGAACTCCATCGCCTTAGAATAAAGCCTGTTCCATATCTCCCTGTCGTCTGGTTCTAGACTCATGATTTGATTCCCTTTTTCATCTTTCATCGCCACAAACAGATATTTTATTCCATCGATTAAAGAATGCTGCATTAATTCAATAGACCACTTATCTAGCGGGTGCTGTTTCCAGGGTGGAGTTGATTGATGCATTATTTTATCCCCACAGATGGTTGCCGTGGCAGCTGTCACTATCGCTCGAACATTCGCATATTTCACCAGCCTGATATTCATCAATCGCGCCACACTGAAGACAGGGTGATTCGTCATATCTCTGGATGTGATATCCATCGTGAAATTCCTCGACTGAATCATAGTGCTGAACTTCGTCAAGGTGATGAAAAACGGTTTCCCTCGGGCCAATGATCGTTAGTATCTTGCCAAGCCCTAAGGCTATCCCGAACTCTATATGTCTTCCACCGCGAGTATTGCTGCGCGGTTCCTCCATTAGAGAAATCATCCAGTCGCAAGCTAAAACATCTTCGACGTCCTCCATAGCAAATCTTCGGCGCTCAGAATCAGCTGCCTGTTTAGACATGCCAACAGGAACAACATGATCGCTGTCAGGCAATACCCACCGACTTGTAATTTCATGGCCTTGTTGTTTTAAAAACTGTGCCAATTCATTGCAAATATGGCGCTTACTAAATCTTGCTGCTATGTAAATTTTCATATTCCATCCAATTAATTATCAACGATATAAATTCCACGGTGTGACATTTTTTCCAAGGCGATCGCGCAGTACTCACCAAAGGCAAACATTACAGTTCCGGCGCCACCTCTGCTTCTCTTGTGTTGATTTTCAATACCTGGAATGAAATCTATACGGCCACTTAGAAATAACATCGAATGGCAATTTCTCATCGCTTCCTGGCACCATAGCGTATCAGTCCGGCTAAATACTAATGCTATGCCATTGTTGTGATTAACCATTCTGCTCATCCAGAACGGCGTTTCTTTTCCATATGGAGGGTTTAACCAAACGTTTCCCGACCATTCTTTGCTTAATCCATCATCGAAGACAGTGTATTTTGTTGCTGCAGGTACTTCCGATTCCATATCGTGAGGAGAGCACGGATCAAGATCGAACTCTATACCGAGCTCATCAAATATCCATGCAGGGGTGTACCACTCAACGCTCTTGTGCGTGTTTTTCTTTATTTTTTTGTCGGCGAATAATCCGTCCATAATCAGCAGCTCACCCGGGTGCGATAGTAAACCCAATCACGGATGGTGTCTTTTTTCTGTCCGATCGCCTTGGCAATATCTGCGATGTTCATTTTGTTTTCGTGCATTTCCCGGGCGCGCTCGACGATGGAGTACTCCGCACTGGCTTTGCCATGAGCGATACCGCACGGTGGACCAAATTGGTCGAGTCTCATAATTTTTCCAGTGCAGGCAAAAGTTCAACGGCGCGCTCTGCCAATGTTCGCCCGTCGTTAGTGAGCATATATGGCATGAATACGCCCTCAAATGTGAGGATGCCCGTTTCTATGGCCGTCATCTGGCCTTTCACCCAGTCACGTATTATTGAATCGACAGCTATCATTCCCTGGTCGATGGCAAACTGTTCGTATTGGTGCTTTGTTCGCTTCATCCTGTGGGTGTATGGCGAGTCTTTGACGTAAGCATTGGCCCAGCCTTGAGCATTGGCGCGCATCTGTACGTTTCGGCCCATGTAGGTGAACTGAAGTATTACAGTCTTGGTTTCAAATTCATCCATGTAGCCGACAGATTCAGCGCCGAACCTTCGAAGTATTTTTATTACCTCGTCGCGCGCTTTGCGTCCGCTTGTTGCTCCTGCGTATGGTATTGCCATTATTTTTTCCCCACAAAATCCACTTGTTTAGTCCTGTTGTACTCGTTAATCCAGGCGCCACGGTATGGATTCAATGGATAAGGGCAATGCGCCACTGATTTCGAAAGTCTGGCGTGAACCCAGCAATCTGTGAAAGGATTGCGCCGGGGCTTTTTGTCATTCACTATCGATCACCGTTCAACACATTCCTGAGATGATCAAGCACATGAAGCATTGCTGGCGGCTCTGGTATCTCATCTGGAGGTGGGCTACTAATGCCATGGTGAGCTATATAATTGCCGTAATAATCGAAGAAGGGGCAGTGTGTGGCGCGTATGGCCTCAATTGCGTCGAGTGCTTTAAGTGTCGTCCTTTGGGCTTCCCGCAAACCTTGATTCTCAGACAGCAATGTTTTATTTGACGAATTGAGTTGAGCAATATTTTCGCGAAGCCGCTGAATCTCCAAAGTGTTCTGTAAAATACTTGTTTCCAATTCACTTTTAAGCATGATAAATCCTCTTATTGATAAAATCCGCCGTAGTACAGGAGTGCAAAAATTACGATGAACCTGAACACAATGCCGAAAAGTCGTCCTTTCAGATACAAATCACCTTTACCTTGCAGCGCGCAGAATATCGGTTCTTTTTTATATTCTGTCGTGAGCATGACTAGCAGCCAGATAGTTAAGGTAAATTGAATCAGCATGTTATTTCTCCCCGTTCAATCAGTATGACACCTAACTACAGGTGTATTATTAAAGTTTGTTAATGTTAGCTATGCCATGCCTTCGATTAGTCGCTTCAGCTGCCAGTTGTCTCGTAGCAGCTTGGCCACTCTATTCCTTTGCTCGTATGCCGGTTTGTTCTGAGCTTTATGATGGTCACTAAGCTCGCTTCTATTTTCGACTCCATTCCCAAGCGAGGAATAATATGTTTCCATGTTATCTTCATGCTGAAGCCATACTCGACTGAAGCCTTGATCAAATAGAAACTTAAGAATCTCTTTTGATAACCTGAAATCCTTGTGGCACCCGATAAGCTCTAGGCTTGAATCATACCAATCCCAAGTCCAATCACCGAAATTATCATCACCACATGCCTCCCAAATAGCATCAATAAGCTCATCTTCTGCGATAGCTATCGTTTGGTCGAATAGCCTATTCGCCAGTAATTCACTCATAAATCACCTCTTATTTAAATAATAAAACTTCATAGAGCGTTTGTGCAGGGATGCATCACAGCCCTAAACTACCTGCATGTCCGCATCAAATCTCTGGAAACTGCAAATGCATACCGTGTCATGTCCATGTTGTTTGGCTAGCTGAAGCTCTAATGAGCGAATCTTTTCTATTGAGGACAAGGATGATGGAGCCGCGATACCTACATTCGCATCTCCATGTCCTTCGCCTTTTGTATAAACATAATGAATAAAATAATTAACCATATCCTTCTCCTTAATTGACAGTGACAATTCCCCCTCTATTCACACCATGGTATATCCAACTGCTGGCCAATGGCTTTACCGAATAGCTGATTCACACCACCTCTATGAGGACTCTTAACAGCCTGTTACCGGCCAATCATTAAGAGCAGGTCTGTAATTTCTACAGCCAATACGTGACCAAGTTGACAGGGGTCGGTCAGAGCTTGGATTTGTTCGGTTGCGTTTTGACTAGTATCAACCTGATTACTGAATGTAACTAGGTAGACGGGAATCTGCATTGAAGAGAACAGGACTGAGGTATATCGCCAATCTTGGCTCGAATCTGCAAAGGTGTACCATCGCCCCTTGCAGTATTCCGGAATTAAACCGGAACCCTCGTTAAATGAGTTTGTTTAATAGGCGGTTCACTCCGCGCTTGTCACCTGTTTTAAAGGTCGGGAACACTGGATATAGCCCCGCTCTCATCAATGCAGACTCTATAACTTGCTTAGAAGATGGGGCTGTATACGGATTTGAACCGTCTACCTCGCGCGATGGCTGTCCCTCGGTTTCTCCCACTCAAAGCCGCTAAGCAATGAGCTGATATTTCCTAGACTACAACGCCATCATCTAAACAAGCTATAAGGAGGCTTTAGAAAGGATTTGTGCGGGATCGACCTAAATCAGTTTTAAGAGTTGGACGTAACCACCCATTACTCTCCGCGCACAAAAAAGGGCTCTTATGAATCGAAGCCCTGACAGTTGGGGCGGAATCGACAAGTAGGAATATTAAACCTTACCTGCCAAAACCTCGATACATAAAAACCCTTAACTGTCGATTCCTTTTCAGCGTTCCTACACGCCTACATCCAGTATTATGTTCCTCCTTCGTTAAATGTCAAGCCCAATTAGCTATAAGACGGTTCTATATCGTTAATGCTTAACAGGATTGCTAACTCTGAACGTATGGCCACCATAACCACTGAATGTCAGCCAGCCATCCTCACCTCCGGTTATTCCTCCGTACTTCACATCGAAACCGCACGAAAAATCCTCGCCATCAATTGTGAAATATGCGGAGTCATCACCATTCGGACGAAGAGTTATGCCGGTTACAGTGGTTTTTCCGTCGATTCCCATCTCGGAATCCTCCAGAATACGCCCAATAAACTCATCAGATTTTTCGACAAATTGACTCCAAAGCGGATATTCTTTCCCATTAATAACCATGTCACTCTCCAATTAATTCGTTTGTTTTATCCAGCAAATATTGCTCTGTCGCATATGTTTCTTCGAATAGTGCCTTTCCGGAAAACTTGCCCGGTGCGTGACGGTTAACCCATTCTCCTGTATTTGATGGTACCTGGTGGTGACGACTGCAAAGAGGAATGGTTAACTGGTGACAGCCTTTTTTTGTCTGGCCGTCCAGATGGTGTATTCCGCAAGGCGTGAACACATCCAAATACAGCAGGCATATTATGCAACCCAAGTCATCGAGCTTTCTGCCCCGGGCTTTGTCGGCTTTGGTTAGTGCTCTCACTGATCATCCCACCGGCTAACAATTTTATGTATGCCGTAGTCCTTGTTTTTTACACAATATTTATTGTAATTATTGCTCGGGTCATTGTTTGCTAGCCAATAACTAACAACCTCTTTATCGATATAGCAGCTATAAAATACATTGCAATCATTAAGCCCCTTTATGGTCCCTACACCGTGCTGATAAACAAGATCTGAATAATCAGCAGGCATCCCGTCCCACCATTGGCCTTTGGCTTCAATGTCATCCTCATATTTCATTTTGATAGTAAATTCACGACCAGCAAAAGCCTTAAACTCTTGTGACGGAGGGCTATAATAATAAAAGTTGAAAAATCCGGAATCTTCAGCAACGAGGCTATTTCCTATCCGCTCATAAACAAATTCAGGTGCCCTATCTAGCACAAAAAATGTTTGCGTGAATCTCTGGTTTCTATGCTGGATAATATCAATGATCGATATTGGATTTAAATTCAGGTCTTTCTGTAAATTATTCATAATCACCTCAATATCGATTGCTCATTTCTTCATATTCCTGCATACGCTTATCTGGAAAAGGGACAGACACTCCCATCAAATCGCTTGTGTGCCTATTCAGTACATCGTGAACCTTTGAGACATGATCTGTTTCCAGTTCGGTTGTGCTGGTTGTATTGAACATAGCCTCTTGAATTGGAAACCACAGCAAATCCTTAACTCGGTCCTTCGACCAAGGAAGTGATACCTCTTTGAACGCCATGACTTTTTGAACATCTAGGCCCATGTCGGTAAAAGCGTCTGCTAAAAGCTGAAAGTATTTATACAAAGCCTTATTCTGCTTAAATGTCCGCAAGGCCTTCTCGGTCCAGGTCAACGTGCAAACAATCTCACAGTCAGGTATTTTGTCGATGTCCTCTTTCAGCGGTACCAGAACCGGTTCATTCCACCCAGCGCGAACCAGTTCGTCGATACTTTTCTTAATGAGGATAATCTTTTCAGACATCGTAATTAATCGTTACGTGATTGATTTTACCCAAAACCAATTCAGTGACGAACGCTTGAGCCTTGTCGTTTTCCATGCCGGTCAATTCAATTACCCGGGCAAGAATGTACTGATTGATTTTGCGCTTGTTCTCGCGATTAACGTCTGGTGCGACGCGCCTAATTGGCGCGGGATCTCGTACCGGTGCGACCTGCTCTAAAATTGCTTCTTGAGTAAGGTCAGCTGTGACAAGTTCCGCCGAATCGTCTTGAGCATCATCAAGTGGCGCGTGAAATGGCTCGTTGTGATCTTCTGGCAAGCCGTCATCGAGTAAGCCATCGTCGATCGCATCTGAGACAGTCGTCAGCTCCATTTCTGGCTCAGGAGTTTCGGTCAGTTTGTCTGCTGCTTCTTTCTCGCGCAACCGGGTAAGCTCTGCCTGGTCGGATTCATACTTCAATCGCTTGTCGATCGCGTCTTGAAGATATTCTTTGGACGCGGATTTCTCGTCTGTGGCCTTTTTGACAAATTCAGCAAAATTTTCTTCGGTGATTTCAATGGCATTCAATTTGCTCATTTGCTCAACTAGCGCAGCGGATCCAAGCTGTTCGTTATCGGGACCAATATAATTGCTCAGCTGGACAATATCTTTAATCTTCAACTTGATGTCGTCAATCCGCTTGCCCTCGGTTTCTTCCCAGTCTGTCAGTGGCTTGCGGAATTCTGTCTGGTATTCAGAAAACAATTCGTCACGTTTATTTTTATTGGTCTGGATTGATGCCCGGATATCCTTGCCCATATCATCGAGCAACTTGCGAGACTTCCCAATTTTGGCTGCATTCGATGCGATTAATTTGCGGCCTTTGTTGGTGGTGATATCTGGCACGAAGTCTTTCAGGTGCTCTTTGACTGCGTCCAGCGCCTTTTGTGCACCATCGGTGCCGAAGTACTCAAGCTCTTTGGTTTTGTCGATTACGATCAATTCAGTGGCCATTTTATTTCCTCAATTAAAAAGCGCCCCCCTATCGAAGGGCGAAAACCAGACCTGGTTATTCAGCGGGTGGTTGCATGTCGAACAATGTAGCGTCGATTTCCTTGCGCAATTTTTCAGATTCACCGGGTAAAAGCTTGGACCATTCTTCCATTTTATCCATGCTTCGAACCTGGTCAGGTGTTTCGGCCATGGACAATACTGTGTCGATCGTGGTGTAAGCCTCGCTTGGCTCATTAACAGTTTCTATATCACCGGCCTCGATGACTGTTTCAGATTCAGCCTGAATTTCATCTTCTTTATCCTGCGCATCCTTTTGCTTGATCATTTCCTGGACAGCGCTGACTGTTTTCTCGGTGGTGGCGCCGGGCGTTATATCCTTCTCGCTGACGTCTGTAGCTTCGTCCGATGTCATCATGCCCATTGTGGCCTCTGGCGCGTTGATGCTGGCCCAGAATGAAGCTGCGCGATACGTTAGCATTAAGTCGGGGATTGTCTTCCATTTGGACCCTGTCTTGGTGTACCAACCCTCCTTGACCGCCATTTCAATACTGACCCAGGTTCCTTCAAGCTCAATATTTGTTTCACGTTCTATGCCGACCGCCCGACACCGATAATCATGAATGTGCGCGGTACCTGTTGATCGCTGTTTGTTACCGTTGATCCATTCGGTATATTCGTATTCAACATCTTTTTCGCCAAGATCCTCAGTGACAAAACGAAGCCGGCCTTTCAAGATGTTCGATGTGTTGATTCTGGCGATCAGGTATTTTGATCTGAAGGTAGGACGGCCGTGAATGACATCGAGGTTTTGCATGACTTCAATTTCGCCAACGCCAAGACGTCTCGCCATATCGATTGCAACCATGCAATTTGGCAGGTTGTTCTGATAGTCCTTTGGGATCAGGGTTGATTTTGATAGCGCTTGGCCCATTCTTTGATTGGTGACAAACTCACGCTCTACAATCATCATTTCCCGCTCTTGGGGATTTGATGGGTTTAGGACTAATTCGGTGCTTACTTGATTTTCGCTCATTGTTTTTCTCCAGGTAAAACTAATTATATGCCTGTTTCTGCACTTCAAATGTTACGGTTTGGTTACAAAAAGTTAATGTTCAAATAGATGGAAGTTTGGTTGCCCAGGGCAAAGTCCTGACCATTTCTGTTTTTGTGATATCAAGGCTGTAGCTTGGCCAGTCGTCTCGTTTTCCTTCGTGTATTAGCCGCATTGCTCTGCGAAACAGTTGCAGCCCATAAGCACGGTCTTCTTCTCCCAGTTCATATACTTTGACTTCGTGTGGTGGGTTGTTATCGACCACAATGTAAACAAATGCGTTGTAGGCAAAATGGCCTGTTTTATTGTGGAGCTCTTTGCACTGGTTCACGCCTTCCAAGTACATGGCTCCGGAAAGGTGGTAGTAATAAGTGTTCATTGCCTTTAAAAAAGCGGTTTCACCTGGATCATCTGCAGACTTTAGATCAACAACAACTGGCATGCTGAAAGAAAGAAAATCAGGCCTGACTTTACACATTGTTTGGTATTCACCTGCATAATCATCCTCAAACTCAGTGGACTTATACCACCAGTAAATCGAGCTTTCTTTTACGCCGTCATCGATTAGAGCCTTTGCCACTGGATTCTTGCGGACGTTGTCTGCCATTTTGTTGGCTTTATCGAGCTGTACTTTTGTGATTATTGTTCGATTGCCAGCTTCCTTTTTAAATGCTTCCCAGTCTGCTCCTCGGCGTTGCTTGATTGATACCGGCCTTACAATGATATCTCTATCGAACTTTTCAGGCTCAAGAGTTAATGTGTGAAATGCAGTGCCGAGTGACTTTGTATCGGTCTCTTTATTCTCCGGATTATCACGATTATATTTGTAATTTTCCTGAGTTCTTTCCATTAAGATTTTGCAGGTGCTTGAGCTATCACCAGAGCTGCCGTGATATTTTTCGTTGTCCATGTCCAGGTACCACCCAGGCTTGATCAGCTCGCGCCTTGGAACAACAATTTCACTTGGAGGCGTTATTATTTCAGTCATGGAATTTTCTCTCATTAAAATTACACTCTACACCGGTAGCGCGCGGGAGAATGTTACGATTGGATTACAAATTGTTAATGTTAAAGAGCGAATTCTTCATCGAGGTCAGTTAGCGCTAAATCGAAATACAGATATTTGAAAAGACTGAAAGGCGTAATAGGGTCAATATCGCCATCTTCTCCGTGATCGAATCCAACGCCGTCAATTTCGTTCCATCCGATTACAATTGCGTGTCTGTGTTTGATATTTCCGTATTCCATAAAAATATCGTACTCGATGGTTGTGTATGGATCATTTTCTGATGGCTCGCCAAGCATCGAATCACCGTGAACTACTGTAAATATCTTGGATGTACCGCCCGGCAAGGAAGAAATCGCATTATTTAAATCAAATGTCGCGAGACGGATTATTTCATTGACTGTTAGCATCACACTATTCCTGTCTGTTATTGGTGGTTAATGTTCAGTTCTGGCATATCTGACCCACGATCACCATTACATTTCTTGCACGCAAGCGTTCTATTGTTCGCATTATCAAGGCCACCGCGCGCCAGTGGTATGACGTGCTCTATCGTCGATGTATCGAGCGTTAACGGATCGTCACACCAGCAGCACTTAGTAATACCTTTTTTAATCATGGCCTTGCGTTGTCGCCTTGAGTGATTGCCTTTTCGTGGATCAGTTATTCCCTGATTAACTGGAACTTTATTACACATTGAAACGGCTTTTTCTGGCGATACGTTTTTAATTGCCTTCGTGGTTCCTGCAACATAAGCCGTCTTGTTTTTACTATTCGGGTAATAACTGACCAACAGGGCGCCTTTTAAATGGATATGACCATCACCTTTATCTGTGTATTCGACACTTGCTTTTTGGGCCAATTGCTTTAATTTTGTTTCAGGGGTCATCCCATTATTTCCTGTTCAGTGACCGGTAGTTTTTTAAACTGCTGCCGTCCGTTGTAGCTATATGCAGAGTAGCCTTCCTTGCATCTCAAAAGACCTTCGCTATTGGGCCGGTATATCTCGATAGTCACGCCGTCAAAACTTTTATCTTCATAATCTTTAATGGCATAAATACCCTGCTCTAGTGGTTTGTCAAACGTCCACTCCTCTCGATTTACATATCGATCACAGTGAGCCGCTATCATTATCCTGTTTTCAAGAATTCGCTTTTGCTCGTTAAGATACATCGTGTTACCGATAGTTGGCTGCGTTTCTTCAAGCGTTTCGTAATCAGCTAAAAGCCTTTTCATTAAGTGAATATCGATTCTATTGTTCATTGTAATTTCCACCTCCAATCTGCTCACAGAGCCATTGATAAACACTGAAACTGAGACGGTTTTCTGTGCAATATAACGCCAAGTTTTTGCCAGGTAATTCAAGAAAGTCTGCGAGATACCGGTTTATTCGATTAAAGTGATGATCCAGGATAAATGAATCATATTTTGTTGGCGGTAGCGCAATGTCACCATAGGAAAGTATTTCCATTATTCTGGATCCTCAGTTTCTGTCACCAGTTCGGGCAACGCCACAGCTTGAAATTGGACCTTTACCCGGCTATAGATAGCAAAGCTCTTACCGCATCCAGCAGGTTCGCCACCCTGAAACGATCCACATTTATATGTTCCACATAGAACAAAAGTGGTTGCCATTCCCGCAGGAGTAACTGCTTTTGATTGTTTTGCCCCGCAGTGCGGACACATTATCACTGGATTCATGCTCATGATCTTTTCCTTAATTTACTACTGACAAAGCCCCAATTAAGGGGATAGAGCTGAGACATGGTGAGGGCTATGCTGGCGGCTTGAATCTTTCCGCATTACTCGCTCTAACATACGAATGGACCGGAACGGTGTTAAGTACAACGCCATTCGCCCCTTTGTGTACTCTGGCTCCACTTTGAATAACCTTGTACATTGTGCCCGAGCTATCAGTGACGGTCTTGGCCTCTTTGCTATCAAGGATTCGGGCCTTATATGCATTTACTCTGCCAGTGTGGCGATTACGTTTTGATCTAAGAATTTTCTTTTTCATTGCTCTTTCCTCGTTGTTGTTTATTTGTAAGTGTTGAAATGAATTTACACCCGATGTAAAACAAAGTCAATATAATAGTTGATTTATTTTTACTATAGGTGTAAATTGCAAACTAAAGGAGAAAACACATGACGCCAGAAAAATACCGTAACCTGCTCAAGAAATTCATCGAAACAAAATTTGCATCAAGGCATGATGCCGCATTGAGTCTCAGGAATAGCCAAGCAACAATCAGCCAAGTGCTGAATGGCAAAAGAAGTCCGACTCCTGCAATGCTAGAAGCCACCGGGCACGAGCGAATAGAGCGTCCATCCACCATCAATTATAGAAAGGTGGTAGCGTGAAAATCGTAGTGGGGTGTGATCCGGACTCAAAAGCCCATGGCATAGCCGTCTTCAAAGACGGAGTACTGGATCAGCTTGATCAGTTGCCACTGATGGATATCATTGATTTCATTGTAGAAATGCGCCGCAACCCGCACGTTGACCTCCTGTTCAGCATTGAAAACGTCATGGCTAACCAGTTCATGTACGGCAGGAACACCAATGACAACCCCGCTATTCAATCCAGGATGGCCATGCATGTCGGCAGATGCCAACAGGCCTATGTAGAGCTTGAGCGCGTTCTGATCCACTACGGCGTTAAATACGTGACCTATAAGCCCAGCAAATCGAACTGGGCCAAGGCGAAGGATAAGCCGACGTTTGAAAAATTTACTGGCTGGACTGGTCGGAGCAATGAAGATCAGCGATCAGCAAGCTACTTTGGCTGGATGGCACTGGATAAAAGAGTGGAAGAATTGCCATTTTGAATCGTGATTACAGGATAAAAAATGATTACTAAAAAATATCTACAAGGCGAGATCATTAACTCTGCTAATGATGGAATCTTTACGATCATCAATGACACCGGCTGGCGTGAAGTTCATCTTATTTTTATAGAAACCGGCTACGTTTCAAAAGCATCCAGAAATCAGATAAAAAATGGCCAGGTTAAAGATCGATTTATCCCGAGAATTTGCGGCGTTGGATTTATAGGCGGAACAAAACACAAATCCAAGATTGGCAAGAATGACAACCCTCATTATCAAAGATGGGTGCATATGCTGAAGAGGTGTTATTGCGAAAAGACTCAAAAAAGAAAGCCGTCATACATCGGGTGTAGCGTTTCCGAAGAATGGCACAACTTCCAAAATTATGCCGAATGGTGTGAACAAAATTACGTTGAAGGATGCGAGTTAGACAAGGATATTTTGGTAAATGGCAACAGAATATACTCATCAGAAACATGCAAATTTGTGACACATCAAGAAAATTCCGAGGCATCAACAGCTAAATATTGGCACTTTTTATCTCCTGCCGGCGAACTAACTGAGATATATAATTTAAATAAATTTTGTATTAACAATGACTTAACAGCCGCAAATATGAAGAAAGTATATGTCGGGCAAAGAAGTCACCATAAAGGCTGGAGAAAAGCGTCGCGATCTTCATGGCCCTGGATAAAAACCTACCAACCGAAAAACTACCATTTTGATTTATGGGTAATTTATCTAAGCCATTAAAAGGAGAGAGATGATGGGAATATTAAAGTTAATTAAAGATGTTTTTAGTGATTGCACTAATTTTTTATTTTGTGACGACATAGCAACAAGCTTAGGAATTAAAAGCTTGGTTATAGTTAGGGAGTCATGCCCGCATGGGCTGTATAAAAAAGGGGATACTGGAGTTATCTCTAAAGAAATACCTTATTTTTCTACGGTGGATTTTTCCTGCAATGAGAATAGCGCGAATAATAGAATTTTATCTATGATGAATTGTGATTTATGCCTGGTTATTCAAAAGGAATAATTATTGATATGGACGACTATTCTCCACCTCAACATGTTATCGATGAATGGAAAAAGCATTGCTATTGCTGCCAATATTGCAGTGATCACCCATGCGACGGTGTTTCTGCTGGCGGAATGTGCGACATCGTAGAGTGTAGTTGCATGTCGGAGCCTCCATTTTGTGCTCACTGCGGCGGTACGTGTAAATGTGAAGAGTATCAGTACGATCTATAACTGTTTTATACTCAATTGGAGAAATTATAAATGCAAAATAACGAGCGCAGAGCATTCATTGAAAGCGAAAAAGAGAAAACAAAAGTGCCGGAAATGACTGACCCGCTGGGTAAGTATTGGAACAATCCAGACCGCCATAAGATATTGATTTGCAAAGATATAGCTGTAATGTCAAAGCGAAGCTTCAAGATCCTGCACGAATACTCTACTTCGCTGCCAAGTGGGACATATACCGGCAAGATGTGGAAGCGGCAAAGTACTGAAGGCTGGAAATTGGTGTGGTATGGAGATATTTGCGAAAGTGACAATACCATAGCCATTTATTACCGAAAAATTGCAATCTTATGATCGTTTAATAATTTACCTAGGAGTGATTTATATGATCCATCTAGCTTTACCCAATATGAATTGGGTGCGCAGTCCAGTAATGCCAGACTGGGCCCTTTGCCTGTATCCAGAGGCTGATTTCTTCGGATGGAAAATGTACGAGCTTAACGGAAAATGGATTAGTGGTGGAAAACTGACGTTAAATGAAGTGCAAACTTGCCTGGTAAGAACGCCTGCTGATCTAATCCCACATCTTGATCAGTTGGCAGATCTGGAATCCCAACTCAAGCACTAAGCAATGTACAACCAGAAGGATTAGATAGTGGATTTATATACCAGTGAAATGGCTGGAAGCGGACAGTTTGGAGTTTGCGCCAAATGCAAGAAAGGGCCGACCATAGAAGGGCATGATGGTTGTCTCGGTACGCTACCCGGGCAAATAATGAATGCATGCTGTGGCCATGGTAATGACAAACAAGCATATGTCCAATATTTTGACGGAAAAAGAATTGCCGGAGATGATGCTATAGCTGAGCAGGCAAGACTACTTAAAACTTAATTATGTTCTTTCAAAAACTTACCGGAGATAAAAATGTTTAAAGAAATATATGGATATGAACTTCACCCATTTTGGAAGTTGCTCGGCGTTACGCGCGTTTGCAAAACATCAATAGAATTCAAGTGGGGCTATATCTCATTTGGACATGGACCGGAATTTCAGCTTGATCACACTTATGAATATGGCGTTCCACGGATTTGTATGTGTCTAATTTGGATGGCTATTAACATAGAACTTCCATTCCTAAAACAACGCTATGAAGACGTAAACGAAAGCCCTCGATATGGATTTAAGTATCATAGCAAAGGATTGTGGTGGCACTGGCGCCTAAAGAATTGGGTTTTTCATATGCCTTGGGATTGGGACCACATAAGCCACATGGTGATGACGCCTACTGGTTGGTCAAAAGCGAACACAGATGACTATGAGCCGCCATACAGTGACAATCGAATCGTCGAATCTTATCCATATACTTACGTACTGTCATCCTTTGAAATCCAGCAGCGCACTGCAACCATATACCAGGAGCGCAGAGAGTGGCGTTGGCGCTGGTTCAAGTGGCTACCGTTTCCACGAATGATCAGAACATCGATCGATGTTAGTTTCAGTGATGAGGTTGGCGAAAAAACTGGTAGCTGGAAAGGTGGCACGGTGGGATGCGGCTACGATATTTTACCTAACGAATCAATGCTCAGATGCTTAAGGCGAATGGAGCGGGATAGAACGTTTTAATCAACGCACAGGAGATAAATCATGTTTGAAAAATATCAGAGCTTACCGAAAGTGATTGAAGCAGTTCGGTTTACAGATGAGAACAAAGACAGGGTTCACAATGAATTAACCGGTCAATATGCTGCCAATCTTGAAGACGGCAAGCCGATTTTAAAGGTAACAACCATTCATGGTGATATAGCGATTGTTCGGCTCGGAGACTGGATAATCAAAGAGAATAAATTAGGGTTTTACTATCCCATAAAGGACGATATTTTCAGGGCTCATCATGCCAACGCCTTGGAGTGGACAAGCGTAGAAGATAATCTGCCAGATATTGGAAAGTGCTTAGTTTACATAAACCCAAAATTCAGCCATTCATTCCAATCGGTTGCCACATTCTTTAATGATGAGTTTGAGGTAGATGGTCACATGGACAGCAATGCTGCTGATTTTATAACCCATTGGATGCTTTTACCACGTCCTCCACACACTAAGGAATGATCTATGCTTTGCAAAGAATGCAACGGCGTCACGGATGTTATCGATAGCAGGCCATCTAACAGGCTAGACCATAAAAACGGTGCACCAATAACGGCGACCAGGCGAAGGATCGACTGTAGGGAATGCGGCCATAGGTCGACAACGTATGAAGTGCACGCCAGTGACGCCGATAGTTTTCGAGCAAAAAGCGCTGCTGAAAAAATGATCGATAAGATATCGGGATTGATTAACAGTCTGTAATAGTTGATATTGCGCGCCGATAAACTAAAGGGATATCTTCCCGCTGATTAAAAATTCTTCTAATCGTCGAAAGGTTGACACCCAAATCATTAGATAAGGGTGTCTTCCAGTTTTCTCCGTAGTGTTTAATTAAAGCATCAATGATCTGTTGCTTCGTGTTGCTGGATAAACTCAATACATGCCTCCGAAAATCCGTCAATGTGTGTCCATGGCCCATATCCTAAGCCATTTTTGCTTGATGCGACATTGATCATATATGCATTGGTGCCGCGAACTGGATCCGGAACCCTGGTACTAGACTGTTCATCAGATATAATAATCATACGATCGTGCGCTATATTGTTGATAATTTCATTAACGGCGCCACCAAGATCAGTGCCTCGATTTGGCTGTGAATTCCAAATAGCATCACCTAGAGCCATTCCCTTCCGTGGAGGAACCTCAACAACGGAATTTGAAAAAGTAAAAACTCTCAAATCATCACAAATTCCAGATAGCAGAATAGCCAGGCCATTCGCTGCGTCAATTCTCATCAGATCAGACCTAGATGATAGCGCCCACGACATAGAGAGAGAAACATCAACGACAAGTGCAGTTTTCCCTTTCAGTTTATCCATGGATTCAAGCATTTTTATCATAGCTTCATCTAGCTGTCGCTCGAATGTCGGGGCTGCTTTTGCTGCGGCAATGAACCTATAAGGCAATACAGATGCAGAAGGTTTTAATATACCATTGCAGACAAGCTCTCTGTCTACGCCAGAATCAACCATATTCCGCAAATTCCTCAGCAAAGCCATATATCCGAGTTTACCTGTCTTCAGTAAATCAGTGAAAACAGCTTTTTTATCTTCGCCGGCAGTCATTCGTGATTCCCAGGTATTAGGGGGATCGAGCTCTTTATTTGCCAACTTGTCGAAAACTTTCTGCTGATCATCATTTAATGCTTTCGGGTGAACCATAAACATGACATCACGAATTTTGATATCGTAAGGTCTATTCCATTTGGCAAACTGGTATTCATTGAATTTTGTGAACGCCTTGGCCAGGCCTTTTTTCATCTGGGCAGACAAAGGCTTTTTCCCATCTTTCCAGTACATCACAACAAGCTCCGAGAGCTCATCAGGACGATTCACAACTTGGTAGATGGTATCAGCAACCAAGGGACCACCGCGCTTTATCAGCGATAACATGAGCCACAATGGAGCATGTCTAAGCTTGAATGACAGCCTAGCCTCAATAGCGAGCTTGGAAACAAATTCGGGAGAGCATTGGTCGGCCAGGGTATGAATGCGAGAAGCAATTGATTCGCCGTCTTCGTAGAATTCTTTCTCCCACAAAAAACACGACAACAATGATCGCTTTAATTGATCTTCAGGATTGATATGTTTGGCAGGTGCGCCTTCGTGAGTGTGAAGACGAGTTTGTGTATTTAATCTCATTGTTATATTCCTCGGGTTGGTCGGTGTATTAGGATTCGAACCTAAGACCCTTCGGCCCCAAACCGAATGCTCTGGACCAGACTGAGCTACACACCGATTAATATTCTCCCAACTTAAGGCGATCAGGGAACAAGCTGACATGGAAATTATCGCGCTCTACCAACTGAGCTACAGACCTTTCGATCTGACCGGACTCGAACCGGCGACCTCGTCATTAGCATTGAAGTAACCACGTCATACACCACACGATCATTAAAGCTGGGAACAAGCACTTACGGTGTTTCACCAAGAAGTAACCGCAAGCTTCACCACAACAATTTGAGATTAGCGCAATGTGCGCGGCAATACAATAATTATTTTATTAACTATTTGTAATGATTCCCGCTTGACTTCGGGTGTCGTTGGATTAGTATAAGCACAACGCCTTGATAAGCGTATGAATGGCGGGACTGAAGTTTAGTCCCTTTTGATTTCGGCTCCTGAGCCGACCCAGATCAACCAATTGATCGACCCGCCCGGTAATTATCAACGGGAGTCGAATTCAAAGGGGATTTATGAAAGTCCGTAAGAAAGTCACCATAGTCGAATGCCCTGTTTGCTATGACCAATTAGTGCACGTTCGATTAAACACCGGGCACGAATTCATCAAATGCAAAAGCAATTGCGATCCGATATCGATAAACCTAAGAATTGCCGCAAAGTATAAATTACCCAAACCCAAGAAACTCAAAGAGGTAGCATTCGGTCAATTTTTCCTCGATGTAATTAGTCACGCCAGGAGTATCGGAAAGCAGATATCAAACGAGGACAAGGAGCAGGAGCGGGTTATTTGGCAGCGAATGAGGCTGTTAAAATCAGCCCAAGGATCAGGTATTCGATAATGTATTTTTATCAATTCAACATCGAAGGATACAGGAAATATACCAGTCATCTTTCCTATCTTGAGCACGGAATATACAGGGCATTAATCGACACATATTACACTCACGAACAACCGCTTAATCCAGACAAAAAAGCTCTTATGCGGGCGCATTCAATTCGATCTGAAGAAGAAAAGGACGCCTTTACCGAAATATTAAATGAATTCTTTATCGAGACAAAAGAAGGCTATAGACATCTTCAATGTGATGAAGCGCTCAACGAAATATATGAGAAGTCCGAGAAGGCCAGGCAGTCAGCAAAGACTCGCTGGGATAGGAAAAAACAGGCTGACGAATTAGCCAAGAAGCACGAATCTGACCCAGAAAATAGCTCAATGGAGAAATTACCTCTCTTTGATGGAATCGACGAGAATAATGCGAACGCATGTTTAAGTGATGCGAACGCATTAAATCCTGATGCGAACGCAAGTGAAACGCATGCAAATTCAATGCTACCTAATACCTATAACCTAGGACGCACCACCGAAGAAAAAAACACTGTCTCTTTTGATGATTTCTGGAAGGTATTTAAAACCACATATGGAGCCAAGGGGTCAAAGAGAAAAGCAGAAGATCAATTCAAGAAAGTTGACCACTCTATTCAACAATGTCTTATCAGTATAGTGACCAATCAGTTACAGGAAAAAAGGCGCGCTCAGGCGGAAAATAGATTCTTCCCAAATTTCCCCCATGTCGAACGGTGGTTGCGTGATGAGCGATGGAATGACGAACTTGATAATAATGACAATAACCCAGAGACGGAATACCTCGTATGAATATAATTCCAGGCATAAATTACAACGACCGAGAGCTGATGAACTTCATTGGCAACCAGGAAGCTCAATCAATCCAATCAACCTTGTTTTATCGTGAACAGGTAGAGCATCGACTTAAACATGGCTGGCAGCTTCGAGGCGATCCGTTGCCGTGGACAAAAACACACAACCTGATCAAGTTCGGACCGGGACAGGTTACGATATGGGCTGGCATCAACGGCCATAAAAAATCGTTACTGTCCGGAATGGTGATGCTGTGGCTTGCCCAATATACAAAGGTCGGTGTCGCATCCTTCGAGATGCCAGTCATCGATACAATGGAAAGAATGATTTCCCAGGCTGCTGGGTGCATGCCCTCACCGGACTTTGGTCAGCAGTGGCTGCAGTGGGGCCAAAACAGGCTATTTTTCTACGATCAACTGGATTCTGTACCAACCGAGCGAGTATTAGGCGCGCTGTACTACATGGCACACGAATGCGGCTGCACGCATGTGATGGTCGACTCATTGACAAAATGCGGACTTAGAAGCGGCGATCGAGATGCAGAGAAAAAATTCCTCGATACATTGGCCGCGGCTGCAAAGGCACTCGGTATTCATATTCACCTGGTTGCCCACGTAAGAAAACCACCACAAGGGGGTGATGAGCATATACCCGGGCGCTTTGATGTTCGTGGTGCTGGTGAAATCACAGACATGGTTGATAACGTTTTAATCGTCTGGGCAGATAAGAAAAAGGACAAGTTAAAAAACAAGGTTAATGCCGGTGTATCTCTCAGTGATCCGGAGCAGGAATATTTCGACAACAGGCCAGATCAGCGATTAATCGTTGCTAAACAAAGGTTTGGCCGGTGGGAAGATACGATCGCATTATGGTTCGATTCTGAATCAATGCAATTTACTGGCGATAGTTTCAATAACATACTTCCTTTTGATGTAAACCCGTCTCAGGAGCTTAATTATGGATAAGACGCAAGTACTCGAGTGGTCACAAAAGCTAAATTCATTCCGAAAGCGGTCAATGTCCACGATGATTGAGTGTAATTTGAGCTCATTTCGAGGTGATGTGATATCGGATTATGTACCAATTTGCATTGGTGACAAAGAGATGTGCGACAGGGCTGCAGGCGTCTTCAGAGATCGACTGAAGGACAGGGATGATTGCCGCGGTCCTGATTCAATCCAAGCTCATAGACGGAAAACAAGGCAATGAACGTCGCCGATATCAAAACCGGCATATTCCAAATGGCTGATAAAACAGAGCTGTACAAATATATGGAAGCCCTGGCCGCCGCTGAATTTCAGAACAAGATTGAACTAACCGAATCCGAAAAGAATGAGATTTACCGTTTCATTCAGGATACTGACCGGGCTTTACGAAGCCCAACACACTAACCGAGAGGTTTATTATGGCTGAGGATGGAGAAATGAACGAACAGACACAAGGTATTTCAACGACAACAACTGACCAGGTGGAGGATCCTGACAAGGTAGTAAATATCAATGTCGACAAACTCCACAATGTCGATGATCAAACGATTATCGATGCATGTAAGGAAATGGTCGAAATCGACGAAAGCCGATCGGGACTGAATGATTCGGCCTCCAACGTCAGATCACGGCTTAGAAAATTAGGCGTTCCCACCGCGGCATTCAACGCGGCCTATGCACGCTTTAAGAAAACCGAAAAGCAGCGCAGCGAACAAGATGCCGGTTATGCGAAATGCTGCAAGGCCATGGGTGTTCAGTACCAGGATGGCTTGTTTTAATTAATCCAGGCCAAGGATGGCGCAATTTTAGGAGTAGATCATGTCACAAAATTTAAACGACCATTTTGAGGATAAGTATTTCGGAATCGTTGAATTGGCCAAAAGACTGCAGATGATCAAGGATCATTTCTCATGCAAAGAGGCCGAAAAGAATTATCGTAAATTCTTCTGCGCGAAATGCGACAAGGAATACACATTGCCACTCGATGTTGGTAGCTGTCGGGTTTGTGGCACTGTAGAAACTGCCCCGGCGTGATCAATCCAACCTCATCTCAAATCGAAAAAGCGGAAATGATGGGCTGGGAGTATCAAGGCATGGGCTTATTTTTCCGGGACCAGGTTGTCGGGTATTTCACTGCTGATGGGTTTGTGAAGGAATAACATTACCATCAGATTACATCTTTGTAATGTGAACAAAATAGCCCTTTTAGTATGCGATACTTGGCTTTAGTTGAACAATTGGACAGATTAATGAACGAACTTAGCCTTTTTAGCGGTGCTGGTGGTGGATTACTTGGCACCAAATTACTTGGATTTAAACCTATTGGATATGTGGAGTGGAATGAATACTGTCAACAAGTTATCGCCCAAAGAATCAAAGATGGAATCCTTGATAAAGCCCCAATCTTCACTGACGTGTGTGAGTTCGTTCAGTCCGGTGCAGCTCGACAGTACAGAGGATTTGTTGACGTACTTACAGCAGGCTTTCCCTGCCAACCCCACAGTAGAAGTGGAAAGCAGCTTGGATCGAGTGATGATAGAGATATGTGGCCAGCAACGGAGTCCACGATTAGGGTGGCTAGACCACGATTCGTGCTGCTGGAGAACAACCCAGGCATCATTGATTTCGGATACGCCGGACGAGTTGTCGCAGGGCTGGCCAAAATGGGCTACGTGGGACACCAAATATCTTTATCTGCGGCCAGACTTGGAGCGCATCACCTACGCGAAAGGATATGGTGGCTTGCCGTCGATACCAACGCCGATGGCCAACGACTACAAAGGTGGGACAACGGCGCTACGCGATGGGAAAGCAAGAACGGATCAATATCGACATTGGAACAAAGTATTGCATGGCCTGAAGTATCCAATCCCCATGCATATGGAAGCAACGATGGATTGGCCGATAGGGTGGAGCGCACTAGAGCCATTGGGAATGGACAAGTTCCAATTGTGGCAGCAACAGCATTCAGGCTTTTAACGCAATGATCGATCAAATAGCACTTGGGGCCCTTGGAGCATCGGCCATATTACTAAGCCAGCACCCGGACGAATCAAGGCGTAGATTTGCTCCAATTCTCGGACTCATGGCGCAGCCATTTTGGCTCTACACAACATACGTGCATCAGCAATGGTCAATATTTGTATTATCGTTTTTTTATGCCTATGCCTGGTGGACTGGATTTAAACAGCACTGGAGAAAATAATGACAAAACTAGAACGAATCAAAAATCTGGCTGATCAGATAGTAAAAAATTCAGAGGCTGGTCCAGATGCAGTTGCCGCAGCTGCACAGACAATATCTGAAATAGTAGATACGATGTTGCTGGATGCTGATAGTGTGATGTCGACAATGGAGGAATTGCAGGCAATGTTGGTTGATATGTACCCTGCACGTATCGATCAGGACCAACCAGGATAGATTTGACCATTATTGAGTTTAGGAATATATTTAATCCCTCAGTGAAAACTGACCAACAGAAGGAGATGTACCTTGAAAAGTAAAATCTTGATTATTACCGGAGCTCTGGCCGTTGCTTTGTCGCAATCGCTAGTCTCGTTTGCGGGCGATGTTCAAATTGTGACGAGGGCAGAGGTTGAGGTGCCGGCGCTTGTGCTGGATATCAAAGACCTGAAAGCCATTCCGAGCTTTACCCCATCATACAAATTAATCGACAATGCAGAAATCCCGGTAGTCGCCGGTACCGATCAGTTTGGCGGTGCTGTTCTGGCTAATCTCGGTAATGCTGCGACTATGAACTACCACGGACCCACAGAGACAAAATTAACTCTCGCCCTGGTTTCCAGTGCCGATACAATTCCGCAGCGCGCGAGGGCTGTACCGTTTCGTTGGCGGTTCTAAACTCCCAAGACATCAAAAGGGAAGAAAGCCTGGTTAACGCCGGGCTTTTTTATGTCTTATCGTTTGCTATACTGTGTGAATTATTATGTGAGGGATATATGATAACCCCAAAGCAAAAAGCCGTGCTGCTTAGAGATTTTTTGCACTCTGCTTACTACTGCGATCTTGATATACCCCGCAATCGTGAAGAGATAGAAACTATTCGCGATACGATGATTCAGTACAAAGAATGGTTTCAGGCTAACGTACAAAACCCTCCAGCCAAGTTAATCAATATGATGAACAAGGCGCAAGCAATGTATGTCGTTGCTCGGGATTTAATGATTTCTTATAATTATGATGATCTGACAGAGTTAAAAACGCAACTAGCCCTATCACGCACTGCGGCGGTTGATATCTAATGGCTTTCCCAACAGTACAGTTTACAAACACCTCAGCAGAAATAGGTAATGTTACGACGCATACTGTTAGCCTCCCCGCAACCGTTGCAGCGAATGACTTTCTTGTAATAGTCGCCTCTATCAACGGCACACCAACTATTACCCCTCCGTCTGGTTGGACTCTCATAAAAGAGATTACAGGAACAAATCATAAGTATGCGTCATTCAAAAAGTTAGCTGCTGGAACGGAGGGCGGAACAACGGTAACATTTACTACTTCGGCTTCAGAGCAAAGTGCTCACATATCTTTGGCTGGAGATGCGTGGTCAGAGAATATAAGCGACATTGAGGTATCTACCGGAGCTATAGGGTCCACTGCGAATCCTGACTCTGACAGTGTAACAGCGTCTTGGGGTAGCGACGACAACCTATTTATAGCAACAACCGCAACCAGAAGGGGCGACAGGACAACAAACAGCTATCCAGCAAACTACGCAGACAACCAGATTACAAGCGTTGGTGCGGTAACGAGCAGCGGGTCTGGGGCAATACTGGCAACAAGAGAGTTAGCCGCATCAAACGATGATCCCGGCACATTTGGTCTCAGTGGATCGACCCCTTGGTCAGCGGCAACAATAGTTATTAAGCCTAGTGCAGGCGGGGCAACAGCATTAGTCGTCAACGACATGACACAAGGGCAACAACTAGGGCAGGTAACACTCACTCAGCAGCATGTGTTGGCAGCGAACGATTTAAATCAAGCCCAAGAACTGTCGCAACCTACGATCACTCAACACCAGATTTTGACCGTGAGCGATCTGAATCAGTTGCAGCAACTATCAGAACCAACACTAACAGCGCATTCAGTTTTATCGGTCAACGATCTTGATCAATTACAGCAGATCGAACAGTCGACGCTAATCCAGCATAATATTTTAGTCGTTGATAATATCGACCAGGCGCAGCAGCTCAGCCAAGCCGGGTTAACACAACACAATGTTCTGGTGGTCAATGGCATGGTTCAGGCTCAAGAGCTTGGTGAGGTCACTTTGGGAGTAGCTGGAGTCCTCGATGTCAATGATATGAGCCAGGCGCAACAACTCACTCAGACAATAATTGACCAAATATTCGCGCTTTTGGTCAATGATATCGATCAAACACAGGAACTGACATCACCGGTATTATCTCAACACCAGAGCCTTGTAGTTGACGACATGACGCAATCACAGCTATTATCATTGGTAAATCTTGGTGGTGCAGCTGTAGGGTGCATTAACGGCGTTGTCACTTTGGCATCAAAAATCAACGGCGTCGTTACTATGACACCTCTTACTGATGGTACAGTTTCGCTGATACCGGAAATCAATGGAATAATCACAACTCATTAGGTGATATATGGCAAAATCAATCAGTGATACGTTACTTGATGCGATGCTGACGTTGGCCGAAGGCGACCAGGTAAGCGTTTGTTCAGCGCAGCCGACGACCTACACGGAGGCAATAACAACCTTCAAGCTCGCCATTAAAACAGCCCTATCAGGGCAGTACACAAAAGCAAACGGAGATACTAGCGGGCGAAAAAGCACGTTGGCAGCGCAGCTTGCTGTCGATATAGACACATCTGGAACAGCGACGCACGTAGCTGTAACGAATCTAGGCGATACATCGCTGCGAAGAGTAACAACCTGCGCATCACAAGCTCTTGTTGACACTGGTACCGTAGACATCGGCGCACACAAGCACGAACTCAATGACCCCACATAGGTGACAAATGACTGACGAAACCCGACAAATTGAGTGGACTGAAGTGCCTCATTATATGCTTGGTAGAAATCCACGCTTCCCGGGCGACCGCGATACACTGCCAAAGGCCGAGGCTGACACCTACGTCGAAATCGGCGTCGCAATGGACCCGGCCACAGGCGAGAAAAACGAGCGAAAGCCTGGACAACATTCGATTGTTGTTGATGATATAACCCAGCAAAACAGGTAGTTCCTAAATGGCCGTTACAGTTCGCGGAAAATTTGCAGTATTTGCAGACAATGACACGTGCATAAGCGCGGTGCTTGAAGATGAAGATGAAGTACCTGTAACTGGCGGCACGGTCACTGCAACGCTTCAAAAAGCCAGCGTAGATGTAACGGGGCAGGTATGGCCCCTTGCAATGCCCGAAACAGCGACTCCAGGCACTTACGAAGCTACACTATTGAGCACATTAGGCATTGATGACGGTGACACAATTTCTGTACAGGTCGATGGTATCGGCCCAACGGGAGCGGTTTACAGGTCATTTGATGACGAAGTAAAGGTAATCAACAAGCCATTAAGCTAAACCTAATCGATGCCAGTGGCGTCGGTTGCAGATAAGGCTAATCGAGGTTCGATAGCCGGTGAGATAATGAGCCAGAGAACACCTACCAAGGCAGAAATCAATAGGTATGCTGAAAATTACGTTCTATATGGGGATAAAACAAGGGCCGCGAGGGTTTCGTTCCCCAAGACAAAAGCATCGAAAGCGACAGTAAACGTGCTCGGATCAACCCTATATGCCATGCCAAAGGTACGCAGAAGGATTGAAGATCTCCAAATAACAAAGCATGAAATAGCCGACAAAGAATTCAACATCAATGCCAAATACGTTCTTGGCAGGCTTCACGAAATAGACACGCTCGACATTCTCGATATCATCAATGATGACTTTTCAGCGTTCAAAAAATTATCCGACTGGCCAAGATCCTGGCGAATCTCTATCAGCTCGATCGACCTTAAGCGCATTATCTCAAGAGAAGGAAAAGAGAATATTGAGTCTCTTGTCCAAAAAATACGCTGGCCAGACAAAACAAAGAATCTCGAGCTGCTGGGTAAGCACGTTTCGATCGGCGCTTTCAAGGACGACAATCAGGAACCTGCACCGGATTTAGCAAAAGCCTTGTATGTACTAGCGCAGAAACTACCTGGATGAATGCCGCGCTAGATCGCCAGATGGAGCGTTGGTATCCGCTAAGGGATCACCCTGTTCAGCTATCGTTGGTTGCCGCCATATCAAGAGGCATTAGGTTTCCAGTAGTGCCAAGCGGTCGACGCAGCGGAAAAACTGAGCGCGCAAAGAGGTTCGTTGCCAAGCAGGCAATGATGAATTCCAATGAAAAATACTTCCTTGCAGCACCTACCCGGGCACAGGCGAAAAAGATATTTTGGGATGATATCAAGCTATTAACCCTTTCAGCATGTCACATCAAACCACCAAGTGAATCAGAGTTAATCGTATTCCTTCCAAACGGCACAGAGATACACGTATTGGGGCTCGATAAGCCCGCGCGGTTCGAAGGTACCAATTGGACGGGCGGCGTGATCGATGAAATTGCGGATATCAAAGAGGACTCGATCGATGAAAATATCATGCCGGCGCTTGATACTGTCGACCCGAGGCGCCCTGATTATCGCGCCTGGTGTTGGTTTATCGGCGTACCTGATGGGCTTGGCAAATATTACAGAATGGCTACCTATGCTGAATTTAGTGGCGATGAATTATGGGAGCTTTTCCATTGGAAGTCTGCAGAGATATTGCCAGCTGATGTCATCGACGCGGCAAAGCGCAGAATGTCGAAGCGTCAATTTCAGCAGGAATATGAGGGCAGCTTTGAAACGGCCACCGGTAAAATATATGATGACTACAACAAGGAAAATGCCACCGATGCAGCCATATTGCCACACGAAGAAATCCACTGGATGCACGATCAAAACTATACTCCGTTATCATCCGCCATCGGCGTTATCAGGGATGACAACATTTATCTGCTCGATGAGATTGTGCTAATCTCTGCAATAAGCCGACAGTCTGCGATGGAGTTTGTCGAAAAATACGCTGATCACGAAAACAAGATATGCAATTTGTATGGTGATCCCGCGGGCAGGGCAGGCGAAAAGCATGGCCACGAGTCAGACTACACCGAGATTAAAGACGTATTGGGGAGCCATGGCTGGGAGGTTGTCGACATGGTTCAAATGAGCCACCCGGCGATAAAGGATCGGCAGAATGCAGTAAGGGCCAAGATATGCACCGCGGCGGGCGACCGGTCATTATTCGTCAACCCAGTAACTGCGCCATGGTGTCACGAGGGCCTGGCCACAGTTCAATTGATGGAAGGATCCACATACCAGGAAGATCAACGGAATAAATACCAGCACATAACCACGGCGATAGGCTATTGTATAGATACGCTATACCCGACCACCGGCGAATTCTTTGCGCCACCAGTTAGAAGGGCTTGATATGACACTTAAACACTATACAGACGCTCAGTTAATCGCCAATTAATCAACCGGAATAA